>OHHC01000504.1_pt1 | contig 15826 bp, 10 predicted proteins | sample 1606381 | NCBI WGS metagenome assembly OHHC01 (sample SAMEA3879581, study PRJEB24766) | human gut metagenome | biome: human-associated habitat; feature: feces | place: USA | collected 1985/1987 | reverse complement strand
GTGTCTACTGTCATATGCACCGCTCCTTTCTGTTAATTATTATATCAAAAAAATTATATGATTACAACTCCCATAGTTTTCTTATTTCCTCGTTACGTTTTAATTTTCTGAGGGCTTTTTCTTCGATGCTTATTATTCGTTCTTTATCTACATAAAACATATCAGCAATTTCCTTAACCGAATGCTTTCCGCAAAGGCTTAATCCATATTTCAGCCGAATCACTTTCTGTTCTCTTTCGGTCAAGGCGCTTATAACGTTTTTAAATGTTTCCTTGACATTCTTCCAATAAATACGATCAATAATATATTTTTCTCCGTTATAAGCAATGTTATGCCTGTGTTTACAGTAGTCCTCGTAGGAAATGGGCGGTTCGGTATAGTAAAGAGCCAATTCCACCTCTTTCAGCTTGAGCCCTGTTACCTCGCTTATTTTTTTAGACATATAGTAATATGAGTCCGAACTGTATTTTTCCTTTTCGGCTTTTACTATCTCTACGGTTTGGGCAAACTGCGCAGGCAAGGGGATATAACTGCTGTTCTGACGGATATATGCGTTAATACCTTGATGGATTCCCGAAATAATATAGCTTGAAAACAATCTATTCTTTTGAAGATCGTATCGTTGGACATATTCAGCAAGTCCTATCACTGCCTCGGAAAATATTTCGTCCAACGGCAAAGAGGTTTTCTCGGCTGCATCGAGTGAAAATCTCAACGCTGTACGCAAATACATTTCAATCATTCTGTTTGTGGCTTTGGAATCACCGTTTTGTTTTCGCAGATACAATTCCTTATATTCGTTTGCTCTTGGCGGATTTATATGACTTATTTGTTCTACCAAATTCCTCATATCGGGACACAATTCTATACATCGTTTATATACTTCATTGTAACGCTCATCAATTCTTTTAAACGCTTTCACTTCCTTTTTAGCTGAGTCAATATTCATCAAATTACTTCCTTGATATGCATTTTCATTTATTTTCGGGTATAATATTTATGGTTGAAGTACTTTTTCGCATATTCAGTTACTATCAGCAAAAGGCAAGAAAACCCACGCAAATACGCAGGTTTTCTATTGTTTTGACTGTAAATTTGACGGTTTAAATCATGCCGAAAAATTCAGACGGCTCACGTATTTCCTCTTAATTTCGGCAGAAGAATGCACATAGCGGTTCATGGTAATTGAAACGTCAGCGTGACCGAGCAGCTCGCTTAATGCTTTTGGATCAAACCCCTTTTCAACGCACATAGTTGCATAGGTATGTCTGAGCGAATGGAAATTCATATCACGAATTCCGCATTGTTTAAGAACTGACTTGAACCTGTTCTGCATAGTTCTCGGTTCAACAGGTGTTCCGTATCCGGATAAAATATATGAATGCGCCGAACCTTTGAATTTAATCAGCTCCTTACATACAAATTCAGGTATTGGCACATCACGAACGGATGTGACGCTTTTTGGTGAACCTACAACGATCTCCGTCGTACCGTCATCATAAGAGATACGCTGAATCGTCTTGGTTACGCTGATCTGTTCATTTTGGAAATCGATATCCTGCCATTTTAAGGCGCAGAGTTCTCCAATACGAAGTCCGGTATACAGGCAAAGCAAGATACCTATATTGGTTCTATCCGGATTATACATAAGATACTGTTTAAGTCTTATTCTTTCGTATTTGTCCAAAACAGCCTGCTCGTCGCTGTTTTTCTCTATTCTTGGCAGCTTAATGTTCTCGGCAGGATTTGAAAAGTTATACTCATTATGAGCATAGCTGCATACCGATTTCAGAACAACGATCACATCTCTTACAGTCTTAACCGAAAGTCCTCCGCTGCCGTCCTCTCTGCCCGATACGAGCAGTTCGGACATATATCTGTTTAACATTTGCTTGGTAAGCGCGGTATACCGAATTCCCCCAAACTCCGGATAAATATGATTATTGAGCAGATTACGGTAACTTGTATAGCTTGCCGCTTTGACCGTCAGCTTTTTCTCAGCAAGCCATTGCTCTGCGATATCCCTGACAATCATTTTATTTTTAGACTGTTCCTGTGTATTCTTTCCCGAATAGACCTGTGCCATTTTCTCCTTGACCTCGGCAAGGCTGTGACCGTAAACGTAGCGGTATTTCGTCTTTCCGTTTTCTTTATATCCAACAGATACCCTGCCTTCAAAGCGGCCGTCCTTGCGTTTATAGATATTACTTCCTCTTTTAGCCATTAACATTCCTCCAATCTGACTGATTTTCTGACGGTTTATTTTTTAGTTTTCAGTATTTTTTTGCGCATTTTATGATTTTTTCTTCGAAAAAAGGTTTACATTAATTTGAATTTGTGATATAATAGTATCTAAATCAGCATAAAAACAAGCTAAAATATGTTTCGCATAGTAACTGAATATGCGAAATAAAGGCGCGTACCTCCGAAAGTACGCGCCTTTTAAGCTATATATACTTGGTATTTTTTAGTCTGACGGTTTAATTTCTTATTTGTATAAAAAAAGCGACTTCACCGATGAAGCCGCTTTTTTATATTTAAGCTTATTTAATTCGCTGGATTAATCTTCTAAGATGGTCTGCGTAAACTCAGCTGTATCAGCATTTACAGTTCCGATAATTCCGTCAGCAAATTCAAATGCAAATAACTCAGAATTAAAGTTCTTGATTGTAAGAACGTCCTCGCTGTCATTGATAGAAATTATCAGATAACCGTTTTCATTAATACTGAATGTTATCATATCCAACGTAATCTCGTTGAGAACGATCTTGTTTTCACCGTCATTATCTTCAACAATATCTGATCCGTATCCTATTCCGAATATGTATGTGTCGTTTCCGTTGCCGCCATATAGATAGTCGCTGCCAACACCTCCGTCCAGAACATCGTTTCCTTCTCCGCCGTTAAGCGTATCATTTCCTCCGTCACCGTGAATGACAACACCGTTATCACTCCATGCGGACATCCAGTCGTCATATTCTGTTGCGTGTACCTGTTTCAGCGGATTTTCTTCACTGTCATATGCATATCTTGTTCCGTCTGCAAAGTTCACATTGAAATTTCTGTTATCCTCAAATGTAAAGTAACCCTGAATGATCAGCTTGTCCTCAATACCTTCGAATGTAATGGTAAGATCATTCCAGTTTGTTCTGTAAACTGTTATCATATCCGCCGAAATACCGCTGCCGAATGAGATCGTGTTGACGCCCTCGCTGTCGCTGATGGTATCTGTGCCGTAACCGATATTAAAGATGTATGTATCATTTCCTGATCCGCCATATAGATAATCGCTGCCTTCGCCTCCGTCAAGAATATCGTTTCCGCCGCTTCCGTAAAGCTGATCGTCTCCGATACCTCCGTACAGCTTATCTGCGCCGTTTCCTCCGTTAAGGCTGTCGCTGCCGTTTTCTCCGATAAGAGTTACACCCCTGTCGTCCATAGCTGCGATGTAATCGCTGTTTTCAGTTCCGTAAATAGTCCTCAGAGGACTGTTGGACGCGGTTGCGTGAAGCTTAGAACCGCCGTTAAACGTAAGATAGAAATTTCTGTTTGCCTCGGAAGTGAAGAATCCCTCGATCACAAGCTTATCATCAGAACCCTCAAAGGTAACGGTAATATCGTTCCAGTTTGTACGGTAAGCCTTTATCTGATTTGCTGAATATCCGTAAATCTCAATAGTATTCGTCCCTTCGCCGTCGTCGATAGTATCTGTACCGTAGCCTTTTTTGAAAATATATGTGTCGTTGCCTGCGCCTCCGTAAAGGAAGTCATTGCCTTCACCGCCGTCAAGAACATCGTTTCCTGCGTTGCCTGTAAGTCTGTCGCTGCCCTTATCTCCGTAGAGAAAGTCGTTTCCGTTGCTGCCTACAAGCTGATCGTCGCCGTCCTGACCGAGTTTTGTAATGCCATCCTCATAAATGGAGATCATATACTCGTTGCCATCAGTACCGTAAATTGTTCTGAGCGGACTGTTCTGATCTGTTGCTTCTACGACTGTTCCGTCGGCAAATACAAGCGTGAAGTTCCTTGCTTCCTTGCTGATGCAGTAATTCTTTATCATAAGAGTATCTTCAAATTCGTCAAAAGTAATAAGTATATCGTTCCAATTGGAGCGGTATGCCTTGATACCGTCTGCGGTGAAACCGTCGCCGAACATAATGGTATTTGTACCCTCGCTGTCCATAATGGAATCAGCACCGTATCCCGTTTTGAAGATATATATGTCGTTTCCGCTGCCGCCGTCAATGAAGTCATTGCCTGTTCCTGCGTCAATTATATCGTCTCCGTCTCCGCCGTTAATGTAGTCGTCTCCCGAACCTCCGAAAATCACGTCGTTTCCGCCGCCTGCAAGAAGTTGATCGCTGTCTGAATCTCCGAGTATATACTCGTCCATGCCGGAACCGATTATTCTGTCTCCGCTTTCTCCGCCTGCGATAACCGTTTTATTCTCATTAACGATATAGTCGTAGTTTTCCGAACCCGAAAGGAACTCTTTTTCTTCTGCTGTAATGTTATCCTTAACGGAGATTTCCTCATCTCCTATACGAAGAACATAGTTATCGGGATTTTGCTTAAAGTCTGTGATTATGAGTTTATCGTCGGTATCCCTTATACTGATAACAACATCTTCGCCCACCGAATCGATACGAAGGTCTGCAAGAGAAACTTCGTTCGTGAGCTTGATAACAGAAGTACCCTCGGTATCGTTTATTACATCTGTACCGCAATTTTTGCCGAAAATATATGTATCGTCTCCGAAACCTCCATAGAGTAAGTCGTTTTCCTCGCCCCCGTCAATAATATCGTTTCCTGCACCGCCGTAAACAAAGTCGTTTCCGTTTCCTGCATAAATGGTATCGCTGCCCTCGTTACCATAGATAATGTCGTCACCCTTGCTGCCGTAAACGGTATCGTCACCGCCGAAAGCGTGCATAACCGAATCATCTACAACTGCCTTGAGGACATCGTCGCCGTTACCGCCGTAGATATGTCTGAACGGACTGCCCTTATCGGTAACGTGCATTTTAACTCCGTTAAATTCAAGATCGTAATTACGGTATTCCTCACCTTTGCGGAAATCCTTGATAACAAGAGTATCGTTTGTACCCTTTATTGTTATAGCTGCATCGTATTCATCTGTGCCGTTTACAAGAATATCGCTTGGTTTAAGTCCCTTGAATCTGAGAGTATTCAATCCTTCGGAGTCGATTATTGTATCGTTTCCATAGCCCTTTGCGAAAATGTATGTATCGTCACCAGAGCCGCCTTTCAGTGTGTCATTACCTGTTCCGCCGTCGAGAGTGTCGCTGCCTTCGCCGCCAATAAGTATGTCGCTGCCTGAATCTCCGTACAAGATATCGTTGCCTGCTCCACCACTAATAGCGTCGTTTCCGTTGCCGCCACGGAGATTATCGTTACCGTTCTCACCGAAAATGAAATCAATTTTGCTTGTACCGCTATACGAATCATTAGCTTCTGTGCCAAGATATGTGTTACCTGATATTGTTGATTCAACAATATCCGCATAATTCTCTGAATAGTGATTACTGTAATCAGTAAAGCATGATGTTCCGTTGATCTTATCGTACGACTTGAGATAAACGCCAAGGTCATATACTAAGTAATCAATATTTTCTCCCTCAGCAGCTTTTTCATCAAATATATAATTTAAGAACTCTAAGTTTAGATTCTTGTTGCCATTCTCGTCCTCGTATTCGTAAACTGCATTCAGATAGCCGCCAAGACCACAGTACATATTAAGAATATTGTAATACTGATTTTCTATGTTTGTATATATATCCTTTAATATTGAAGCTGCATTAGAGTTCGGATTTGAACCTCCTACACCCTCAAAATCACGTCCCATGAACTGCTCGATCACGTGCAGATCTCTTGCGTCGATATTGCCGCCTCGGCTGTTGATTGAAATACTTTCGGAATCTGTTAATTTATAAAGAATCTTTTTCAGGCAGTAGCGTTTCATAGTTATATCCGTAGATTCGCTGAATCGATAGCAAAGTTCAAGTAATTCTCCGCTTTCATCATCATTGATAGCCTGAATTATATTTGGGACATTACCCGCTGTAACCACGCCGTCCTGTGTTGTATCAGATGAATTTACAGGGAACCAGAACTCGCTGATATCCACCATCGATACAGTTCCGTTTTTGTTAATTGTAACGCTTGCTGATTCTGCAATGCGCGTACCTGTTTCTTCATCTACAAAGCTGACTTCCGAATGTTCAAGGCTAATAGAAACAATGCCTGTTTCATTTAAAGTTTTAAGTTCATTTGATTCGGATTTTCCGTTATGGTTAGCGTCTATCCACACTCTTAGATCAGCAAAAGCAATGTCATTATTATCAATTATTCCATCGCTGTTATCATCAAGTTCTGCAAGTGCTTCAAAGCCAGATTCGGATTTTGAACCGTCTTTAAGAATTACCTGATCTCCGAAAAGCTCTCCGCCGTTATCAATATTTCCGTTTCCGTTTCTGTCTAACGCTAAAAACCCGTCCTCTGTACCTATCCATGCTGTTTTCTCTGCAAATCCGTTATTGTCAAGGTCAAAATTTACACCGTGTTCAAGTGAACGCAGTTCTATGCCTGATTCGCCTAAGTCTATTATGAGAGGATCACGGGGTGGCTGGGCTTTGCCTGCTCTGTCATAATTACCGGATTCCTCTTGAATTTCTTTCATTAATTCATCTATTTTTTTTGCGTCATTTGCAAGCAATGCTTGTCTTAATTCTTCTGCAAATTCTTCTCCCATAAAAACTTCCACAGCTAAAAGAAAATCATCAACAGCTTTATTTACTTCTTCTGGGTTTTCAACACTTTCAGCACTTGCTACAATTGGATTTAGTGTAATCATAAGTGTTGTACATGCCGCAGAAATTGATTTTGAAACACTATCAAGCTTGCCGGATGTTGCCAATTTAATTATACCAGCAGCTGCACATACTCCACCTAAAGCTGGTATACTATACTTTAGTACCGTTGCTGTATCTATACTTGTACTGCTGCTTTTCTCTTGTTCCCATAATTCTAATTCACGCTGTAAGATTTCTTGATTTGCGCTTTCATTTGCATAAGAATAACTTGGTGAATAGTTTGGTGAATAACTTGGTGCAAAGTCCGGCGCAAAACTTGGCGCAAAGTCCGGTGCAAAACTTGGTACAAAACTTGGCGATGGAGCGAGACCAGAACCATTACCAAGATTTTGATTAATTTGATACCAATAACTTAAAAATGTCGATCCAAATAACCACCAAAATGGTGACAGATCGGGAACATCAGACAGATTGTCAAGTTTATAATCTGGAATTCGTATAAACCAGTAAAGTATTAATCCACTTGGAAGATATGCAATTAAAATCACATACTTATGAGATGTGTCATAAATACCATCAAAACTAATATCAAGACCCTCAAGTTGACTTATATCAATATTACCAAGTTTCCAACTAAATTTTTTATAAATATCCGCTAAGCTAAGATCACCCTTAATATATGAAATATTTTCATCACTATAAGGTGTATTACCATATCTGTGTTCGGTTATCCCATCTTCCAGTAAAGTATTATTTACATACCTGTCGAGTTGAGTTAGACCTTCAATCATTTTGGAAGGTTCCAAATAAGAGCCTGGTTTCACTTCCCAAAAATAAGCAATATCGTTTTCAACATCCTCAAAATATAAATCAGCTCTTCCAGTTCCTGTTTTGTTTCCAACTGGAGCTTGTCCAGATTTAAAGGTAACTGTATGTTCATCTGTAATATTATCTTTTTTATATTTATCAATAATATGATCTTGAACATCATGATGGAACTGACCATAAGGAGGCACTATACCATCTCTTTTAGCCCTATTCCAATCTCCAGTTATTGATGTTAGTAATACTGCATCCTCTTTCGATTCTTCTTCAGTTCTATTGTCTTCTGATATACTTTCTTCTGCTGAAACAATCAAAGAAGGAAAATTTGATGTTGTTACCACTGATAGTAATAGTGATACTACCAACATAAATGAAATTAATTTTAAAAATTTTTGATGCATAATAACCAGCCTTTCATTTTATATTTCTAACCCAAACGATTTAAGAGTTCGAATATTGTCTGTTCTGCGCTTCTTTAATTCTGCCGTTACCTTTGTGTTTAGTTTTGCATCATTCAACATTTGGTCACGAATGATAATTTGCTGTTGTACCTTCTGACGAAATCTATTTTTGTAGTCATTAATATCTGTTGCTCCGGAAAGGCCGGAAAGGCCTTTCTCAACTTCTTTTACTTTCATTGCAAGAATATTTTCCATATATGGCGTAATATCACCTTTGTAACCTGTCTTTATCAGTAAAAGACCTTCGGAATAGTAATAATGAGGTTTTGTGTTAAATTCCTCTAAATCGCAGCAAATATCCATTGGGGTTCCAAGTTTGTAAAAATGCTCTATGCAGTTGTTGAGATTGATTGCTTCATCAAAAATCGGCAGCATAACGTTTTGGGTTACATTAAATGCATTTTTCATACCATAAATGTCGTCTGATTTATATAAAAAGTGTACTATACTTTTGCTAAAAGCTCCTTCAAGTGACTCAGTACGAACAAACCAATCCATACTTTTTCCCCATACATCACATACATATTGGACTGCACTTTCCATTACATCATCATCAATCTCAGGATTTAATGAACAGTAATAATGATGATTGTTTTTCAGCCAACACTCCGGACTCTTTGTAAAATCTATCGTTCGCCTATAAAGTGAAACAACTCCACCTAAAATTTCAAAAGACTTATAACCTGTTTTTCGTGTCCGAAGCTCTCGATATGTCAAAATATGCAGTATTTCATCATTTACCACCCGTACAAAGTAAGTAAGTTTAGCAACTTTTATTTTTACAAAACCCAACGGTTCAAGAGCTTCTCCGAAAACCTGTTTAAATGCGGCATTCAAAGACAGGGTTCTTTCATTCTTCTTTTTGAAAAACATCGGAATAATATTTGTATCCTCGTCCGCTTCGCTTTCAAAATCCTCATAATCCGAAACCATATATTTCGGCTCGATTCCCAGTACAGAAGCTGCTTCATACAAGGTATCCTCAACAAAAACCCCGTCCTTGTTCCATTTTTCAGAGAGCTGCTCCCACGTTTTTCCCGACGCTAAAAGCTGTTCCCAGCAATCACGTTTTCCCTTTTTGGAAGTACCCTCGTCAAATCCGTACCCCGAACCGTCGCCTACGATAACCGTGTCCGCAGCAGACGAATCTTTATACAATTCCAGTACTGCAAAGTCGCTGTCTACAACGTCCATACTGAAACTGCTTGTTTTCATTTCCGTCGCCGTCTGTTTAGCGTCGGTCTTGACCCGATTAGTATCGTCCCTGTACGCCTCGCAAGTGAGCGTTACCCATTTGCCGCTTTCGGAAAAAGCAAGAATATAACTTACGCTTGATTCTTCCTCAGAGCATGGCACAAAACTACGTTTTTTCATTACATCACAAAATGCTTTTAAAAACTGTTCTCTGCTGCCGTTATTCTTTATTTGAACCAATGAAAAAAATCTGCCCATAAATTCCTCCTTAAATCCTCGAATATTATATGAATTTTGTTGATCAAACTCCGTCAAAAAATACCATAAACAATGTCATTTGTCTATGGATATCTGAAATACGGTCATAAATTCGGCGTAAGCGGTCATATTGACTCAGAATTTGTCGTAAAAAAGGAAACGGCGGACAAAAATTTGTCCGCCTAATATCAAACAATATTACCGTTGATCCCTACGTAAATATCCACTAAATTGCTGTTATTAATGTAATAGTAAAAATCTGTTATCGGTTGATAACACTTCCGGGATAAATATGTTTGCATTTTCTTACGTGAATTTTTTAACGTGTCATAAGTTCCGGAGTGTCTTGCTCTCACTGCGTTGAAAAGCATAAGCTGCGGCTTATAAACATAAAACTCGTTGCTTTTAAACTCCTTGCTGACAGGAAAAAAAAATTCAAGGTCAAGTATTGTTTCATCCGTTCCATAGGTATTTTCTTTCAGAGAAAAAATGATATTTCCTGTCCGTTCCATTTCAAGAAATTTCAGACTTTCCAATATATGCTCGATCAACTTATCAAGTTTACTGTATGTTGATCTTGTCCTATATGACAGCAGCGATTCAACAGATAAATATTGCTTTTCAATTATTTCCATAACTATCTCATCCTATTACTTAAAAATGATCTGCCAGATGTATCTCCACATTTGATATCCCTCCCCGTTTTTTCATTTCGGGGGTAGTATAAATCTTTTTATTCAATTCGTCTACAGATATCTGAAATACGGTCGTAAATTCGGCGCGAGCGGTAGTTTAAGCGTGATTTTATTGTAAAATTTTACTTGATATTTTAATAGTTCTATGTTATAATTAAAAGCAAAGGGAGGCGAAATTATGAAGATTGCCGTATGTGATGACGAAATAATTTTATATGAAGAATTATATACGCTTTTAAACGAATATTCCACATTAAAAAAAGAGCCGATTTTAACTACATATTTTAAAACCGGATATGACCTTTTATCAAGTACTGAGAAGTTTGACATTATATTTATGGACTATCAGATGGACGATATTGACGGATTGGAAACATCCAAACGTCTGCGATTAAAAAATTCAGACGTTACTATTATTTTCCTCACCGCATTTCCTAAAATCGTTTTTCAGTCCTTTGAGGTAAATACGTTTCGTTTCCTTTTAAAGCCGATAAAAAAAGAAGATCTGTTTAAATCTATCGACGATTATCTTGATTCTGTCAGAACAGATGATTTTCTCATATTGAACACTAACGACGGTTCGTGGAAAGTCAGGTTATCTGAAATTATTTATGTCGAATCAAAAGACAAGCACACTATAATACGAACTGTTGACAATCAACTTGAATGCTGCCGATATATGCAGGAGATTGAAAAGATGCTTCCCAAAGACCGATTTACACGTTCTCACAGGTCATGTATAGTAAGCTTTCTCCACATAAGAAATCACGATAATAAAACTATCTATTTTGATAACAACGAACGTGCTTCCTTAAGCAGAAGGTATCTGACCGATTTCAAAAAAGCTTTTCAGGAATACATAGTAAGATATAACACAAAGGACTGATATAATGAACACTGTAATCTCAAATGCCGTCTTTATTATCTCGGACTTGCTTCTGCTTGTTAACCTGATTCTCATAAGCAAATCTGCTGATTTGGAAGAATTTAAACCCAGTTGGATTAAATCGCTCTCCGTATCGGTTGTTCATGGAAGTTATACTCTGATTTTCAGTTCATATTTTGCAGAATCATCAAAATTCATGATGACAGTACTGCTTGCCGTATATTATCTGCGTTTTTTGGTTTTTCCGTTTATCTTCACTAAAAAAATAAGGTTTATTTCATTCTATATGCCTTTGCTGCTGATATCCTTGGATTCACTCATGCAAAGCTGTGCCTTATGGATATTTAAGCTTACAGCCTCGAATTTAAACGAATTGACAATAAACAAGGTCACTTCAATGATATTTCAGCTGTTTGTTCTTGGCTTGATTTGCTTTTTATATAAAAAAGAGCAGTTTAAAAATTTAAGATTTGCATTTAAGTCAACGTCTAAAGCGGTGGGAATATTGATGCTTTTATGTGTCTTTATTATGGAAGGAGTCGTTACGCTTATTTCCTTTGAAACAGACAATATTTCTGTTCAAAAGGGATTTTCAGAATTCTTCCTACTCATTTTAATGATAGTAATGTTTGCAATCATGTTTCTGCTGTTTATAAACAGTATGTCAAAAAAGTATTTTCAAGACACATCTGATCTGCTTTTAAAACAGATAGATACTCAGCTCCGACATTATAAAGCCTTAGACGATATGAAGAAAGAATTTCATTCTTTCAGACACGATTACATTAATCATATGCAATGTGTATCAGCTTTGATCTCATCAAATAAGAACGAGGAAGCTGTTCAGTACATAAATAAATTATCTAATTCCAAAACCATGACAGAAAAACCGTATGAAAGCGGAAATAATATTTTAGACTCAATCCTTACAGAAAAAGCTGAGTTTGCAAAGGAATGCGATACAGAAATATGCTTGGACGGTTTGTTTACGCACGATTTTGATCCCATCGATCTATGCGTTATTTTTTCTAACGCTCTTGACAATGCCATAGAATCCTGCGGTAAGATCGGCGGACATAAAGTAATTGACATAAAACTGAACATACAACAGGGATATCAATTTATTTCAATCAGTAATCCCACAAATGAGGAAAATGACGATCTTAAAACAACCAAAGACGATAAAATACATCATGGGTTTGGTATTAACAATATACGAAATTCTGTTAACAAGCATAACGGAACTTTTGATATAAATAACGGCAATGGTTTGTTTTGTCTTAATATTACTCTTAAATTATGAGATATTTATATATAAAAACAAGGAGTGTTTCACACAATATACTCCTTGTTCTTTTACTACTTATCGTTACCGCATTTATGACGGTTGCCGGATTGCTTTTTATTGTTTCTGCTCTCGCCGTCCAAAGCGCTTTCAGCCATTGTATGACCGCCTTTGGCTTTCATCTTTCTGACTTCTTTGGGATCAAGCTGTGAATCCTTTGACATTTTATCAACTCCAATCTGTAATTAGTATATGCGTCTTTTCAAGTAATATTATCAATACTTCCTCCGGTGACTTATCTTCTCTCAGCCCCTTAAAAACAGGCTGCCGCATACCGCCGCTTTCGGTTTTCATCATATATTTTACTGTACATACAAGTTCGGGAGTTACCCATACAGCATTTTCATTGCCTTTCGGAATTTCAGAAAAAGGACAATCTGTTTTATTTAAAGTCTTTATTCTTCTGAATGGTTCTCCGCCAACTCCCAGAGTAACATGACCCTTGTAAACAAGCTGACCATTACTGTACTGTCCGAGGATAATGCTGTTCATACTGTTTTCTTTCGGAACATAGCCCAAAACTACGAAATCATCGTCCTGCAAATACTTAATTTTGATCCAGTCCTTAGTCCGCTTATCAAAGTAATACTTGCTGTCCTTACGTTTCGCAACGATACCCTCCAATTCCTGCTGTTCGGCAAGGGCATAGAATTGGATACCGTTTTTCTCAATAAACCTCGATACTGCAAATCTGCCGTTTTCCGATATTACCGCTTTCTGTAGAAGTTCTTTTCTTTCAGTCAGCGGCAAGTCCGTTACCTGTCTGTTCTCATAATACAGAATATCAAACGCAGTAAAACATGCAGGATATTTCTTCGCCGCCATATCTATCTTTACGGGATTGCTCATCATACTGCGTTTCTGTATTTCAAAAAAATCCGGTCTGCCGTCCTTAATGACCGCAAGCTCTCCGTCCAGAATACAGCGGACATTCACATTCTTATGAATTTCTGCAAGCTCCGGTACTTTCGGCAGCATTAAGATATTTCGTTTGTTCTTCAGAATCGTTTTGTCTCTGTCAAGGTATGCGATACAGCGTTCGCCGTCAAGCTTTAATTCGTAGATATACTCATCGCTGTCAAAGGGTTGTCCCTCTGTGCCGATCAGCATCGGTCTGATATTTTTTGTTTCCCAGATATCAGTCATTCTTTACGCCTGCCTGGGCAAGACTTTGCTTGAGAGCCTCCATAATGTCAATGACATTGACCTGAACATCGGGAGTGGAGGCAACAATATCCTTGCCTGCGATCTTCTGTTCAATGATTTCACGCAGCTTGAACTGATATTCGTCCTTGTATAAACTCGGCTCAAAATCCTTGACCATTGTGTTGATCAGCGTTTTCGCCATAGTCAGTTCCGCTTCGTTTAATTCGGGATGTGCAGGCTCTTTCGGAGCTTGCTTTACCTCGTCGGCGAAAAACATGGTTTCAATCAGTATACCGTCGTCTGTAGGAATAAGCGTAAGCAATTTTTCCTTTGTACCCATAACGGTTTTGGCGACAGCGACCTTATTCTCATCTTTCATTGCTTTACGAAGTAATTCAAACGCCTTATCTCCTCCGGCTTCGGGAACTGCGTGGTACGTCTTATCATAATAAATAGGGCGAATAGAATTCAAATCAGTAAAATGCAGGATATGAATAGTCTTATCCTTTTCGGACTTCGCCTTTTCAAAATCCTCATCTGTCATAATCACGAACTTATCCTTGTCGTACTCAAAGCCTTTTACGATATCCTTTGATGAGATCTCCTTTCCGCAGGATGCGCAAACCTTTTTGTACTTTACTCTGCTGCCGTCCTCTCTGCAAAGCTGATTGAAGTGTATATCGTTATCCTGCGTTGCCGTATACAAACCGACAGGAATATAGACTAAACCGAATGAAATTGCGCCTCTGTGTGATACTGCCATTGTAAACGCCTCCTTTTTCGTTAGTATATCCGTTCCATAACAAGAAATACTAAAGGACTATCAGTTAATATGATTGCTCATAACTCTGCAACTGATCATCCTTAATTCCGAGCGACTGTTTCTTCCGATGTATCATTCTCCGCAGCCTGCTGTCCACCGTCCGTCTGACCGACTTATACTTCTGCGTATAGTCATCTTCGATGCACCTACTGAGATTTGCAAACAAACCAAAGATCGTATTGGCAAGCACAGCATTTTCAAACTGTGCCATATTGTTCAGCATATTCTGAGCATACTCATTACCGTTATTTGCGGACTTTGTAAGCCATTCCACTGCTTTTGTCTTATCTTTTTCAAGTCCCTCCGCTCCGAAAAGATAAAGCCTACCGAGCTGATAGCTTGACCACACATTTTTATCTGCGGATTTTTCAAAGCAGTCTACGGCTTTGAGAATATCATACTTTTCTTTTTGCAAATAAAGTTTACCGAAAGCATACTGTGTGAATTCGTTATCTTCGGCTGACAGCAAATATTTCTCTGATTTATCCAAGTCCTGCAACACGATATCGCCCTTGAAATATATCTTGCCAAGCTTGTAACAGGCATAAGCGTCTCTGCTGTCGGCACACTCTGTAAGCATAGCAAGTCCTTTGTCAATGTCCTGATCTAAATGCTCACCCGAAATAAGTTCAAGGGCAAGAAAACGTTTTGCATTGATATTCTCAAGCTTTATTGCTTTTTCAAGTAGCTTTACAGCCTTTTCAATATCCTGTGGAATATTTTCTCCGAGCAGAAGCACCTTTCCGTACTCGTACAACCCATTCTTGTTATTCATTTCTTCAGATCGTTTGAAGTAATCTATAGCCTTATCCATATTGATGTCTGTTCCGAGTCCCTTTTTAAACATAGAACCAAGTTTGTAATATAGGTTATCGTCAGCCTGATCCTTACTTTCAAGTTTAAGAAAACCCGATAATGCGGCTTTATAGTATCTCTGCACTGTATCTTCATTTTCGGTAACATATTCGCCTTTACTATACATCTGAGCAACAGCGTATGATGCATAAGGCTGTCCCTGTGCAGATGATTTTTGATACCACAGAAACGCCTGCGATAAATCTCTTTCCACGCCGTTTCCGTAATAATATAGGTTGGCAAGACTGAACTGCGCAAACTTGTTTTTCTGCTTTGCCGATCTTTCAAACCATTCAAAAGCCTTTTGGTAGTTTTGTTCCGCACCTGATCCGTAGCAATACATTTTGCCTATTCGATATTGAACATATGGCTTCAGCTTCTTTGAGCTTGGCTCGACTTCAAGAAAGCCTTTTAACGCTTCCGAATAATATCTTAGCGACTTTTCCTCATCTTTTGTACTAAGTTTGTCAGTTGAATGTAACTTCCCTAAATCGTGAATAGCAAG
>OHHC01000492.1_pt1 | contig 16110 bp, 14 predicted proteins | sample 1606381 | NCBI WGS metagenome assembly OHHC01 (sample SAMEA3879581, study PRJEB24766) | human gut metagenome | biome: human-associated habitat; feature: feces | place: USA | collected 1985/1987 | reverse complement strand
TCCGGGAATCCATCTGTGCAAAAAGTGCCGATACCACAGGCATCGGCACTCAGATCAAAAAAGCGTTTTGCAAAAATGCGCAGCCTGCATCCACCGGACGCAGAACACAAGGGGTTTGGGCACAGCCCAACAAGCATTTTGAATTTGGATTTTGAAAAATCCGATTCAAAAATCGCAAGTTGGTACCAAGTTGCACTGCTTGCGACGTAGATGTTTCCGTCAACTACTGCGTTAGAAATTTTCAGATCACTTCAGCTTTGCGAGGATATCGTCTGCGCTCACGCCGCTTGCCAGCAGCTTTTTCAGCACGTCCTCTGCTTCGGCTTTCTTTGCGGATTCCGCTGCTTTGGTTTCAGCCTTGACCTTTTTGACTTCGATTCTGGCGATTTCCTTGTCGATAGATTTCAGCTCAGATTTCTTGGCTTTCAGGTCAGCTTTCAGCGCATCGATGTTCGCAGTGATGGATTCGATTTCAGCAGTAGCGGCTTCCTTTGCAGACTGCTTTTCAGCAATCTGTGCAGCAAAGTCAACGGTTGCTTTTACGGTCTTGGTCTTGTTCTTGCTTCCTTTGGGACGGGGCATAAGGGACACCTCCAATGTTTTTTGATGGCTTCAGTATAACACTCGTTTTTTATGTTCGCAAGAGGTGCATTTTGTAGAAATAAAAATATATCTATGAGTGAAGCAATAAATCGATTTTGGAATATGCACTGGCGTGGGTCGCTAACTAGTTGAGGAATATCCCCTGCTGGTCGTAGAGTTGTTCAAAGCATTTGGCAACGGCATCTTTTACAGTCATGGATAAAGTTCACCTCAATATGATGGTAGAGAAGTTCGTGCAGTTATGCATACGCATCTGCGTATGATGCAAAAGTATTTTATGATACAGAGAATGTGCAGCCGCGTAATGGCAAAGAATATATTTAATAAAAAAGTATCCTCCATAGTGATAATGGAGGAACAGCAAATAAATCGTGCGTCACTACGTCATATTTAGCACGTTCCTGCCCCTCATGGACACCTGATGGGAGAAAATTCGGTTCATCTCCCGGCGCTTTCGGGTCAGATCAGAGTGCACATAACGCTGCAAGGTGATGTTGGCATTGGCGTGTCCTAACAATTCGCTAAGGGTCTTTACATCGCACCCCGCCTGCAGACAGGTGGTAGCAAAGGTATGGCGCAGCGCGTGTGGACGTACTTGCCGGACAGTCGCCTGTTTCAGATACACCTTGATACTTTTCCGGTAGCAACGAGGTTCTGTGGGTTTGGATTCATTACTAGATAGAAACCATGTAGCATTACTGGCGTTTTCATGCAGTTTTTTCAGCATCTCCAATAAACATTTCGGGATTGGAATTTCCCGGCAGGAGGTGCGGGTTTTAGGTGTTTGGATGACCACCTTTGTATGCCCGTTTTCACAGGAAATTCGGCAGACCGTCCGGTTGATTTTCAGCGTTCCGAGTTTCAGGTCGAAATCGCCCCACTGTAAGCCGCAGATCTCGCCAATACGCAGCCCCAATTCCACCCCTAATAATAAGCCAATTTTGCGGGGCGTTGGGTTCTCCTGTACATACTGATAAAGCCGCTGCTGCTCCGCCGGGGAGAGGGGTACAGAAATTTTGTCGATGGCTTTTGGCAGCGCTACTTCCAGCTCCATCGGACGGATCAGGCGCAAGTGCGCGGCATATTTGCAGATACGGCGCAGCATGGAGAGGCATTCCCGGGCAGAGGAGTTCCCTAGCGGCTTGTGTGCAGCATCTATCGGCGCAATGATCTGCTGCATAGCCTGTTCCAGAAAGCTTTCCTCAAGGGATGTGACTGGCACTTTACTCAAAACCGGAAGAAGATACTTGTGCAGCGTGTACGAATAATGCGCATAGGTGGATTCTTTTATGCTGTTCCGCAGGGAGTGCAACCACACCTCAGCCAGTACTTCAAAGGTCAGGTCGGTTCTTTTCAGGTTGTAGAAGCCTGCCTCTGCTTTCTTTTGAATCAGCACTCGTTTTACCTCTGCATAGACTGTTCCGTAGACGTAGCCCCACTGGATTTTGCCTTCTTGTGTGCGCGCTTTGATGTATCGACCTTCCCACCGACCATCCTTGCGTTTGTGAATGTTTTCTCCCCGTCGTGCCATTTCTGTTTCCTCCTGCGTCTTGGACACCCATCTGACCACTTATTCTGTCCACCTTCGTTTTTTGCTGGATTTTTCATGCAGAACTGGGCAATGTGCAAAAAACTTTCAGCTTCTGCGAGGTTTTTTCTAAGGTCAGGTGGGATGCATTTGTAAGGATTTCTATTGATTCCCAGATATAACCATGATAAAATAAGAGAAGAATTCAAACAACGATGTCGAAAGATTGCTATCCTCCATTATCACTGTGGAGGATATCCCTTTATTGCGGGAAGGGGTGAACATGGTGGCATTATGTCTGTTTGAGCACAACGAGAAAGCATATCGTGCGGCAGTCCGGATGATGGAGCAGTACGGCAAAGCTGCTATTGTTCATCCGACCGGCACCGGAAAGAGCTACATTGCGTTCAAGCTGATCGAGGACAACCCGGAGAAGGTTGTGATTTGGCTTTCTCCCAGTGAATATATCTTTAAGACCCAGCTGGAAAGCCTGAAAAGGAACGACCCGGATTTTCCGTTGGCAAACGTTCACTTTTATACCTATGCCAAACTGATGTGCTGCACGCAGGCGCAGCTAGACGAAATAGCAGCGCAGAAGCCTGCCTATATTATACTCGATGAATTCCACCGTGCCGGTGCTGAATGTTGGGGCGAAAGCACGGTGGCTTTATTAAAGTTATGCCCGGATGCAAAGCTTCTGGGGCTGACGGCAACAAACATCCGATATCTGGATAATAACCGCGACATGGCCGAAGAACTTTTCGATAGCCGTGTTGCGAGTGACATGACCCTTGGCGAAGCAGTCGTCAGGGGCATTTTGCCTGCCCCGAAATATGTGACCACAGTTTATCAGTACCAGAAAACGCTTGCAAAGTATCAGGCACGGGTGGACAACCTGCGGGCGCCGGGCATTCAGGACGTGAATCAGAAATATCTGGACGCGCTGCGCCGCGCTTTGGAACAGGCGGATGGTCTGGATAGGGTCTTTGCACATCATATCACGAATAAGGCTGGCAAGTACATTGTGTTCTGCGCCAACAAGGAGCACATGGACGAGATGGTGTCCCATGTGCCGGAGTGGTTCGCCGGGGTCAACCCGGACGTGGTGGTGTACGAAGCCTACTCCGATGACCCGAACACCGACAAAGCCTTTTCGGACTTCAAGACAGACACCAGCAACCGGCTGAAGCTGCTGTTCTGCATCGATATGCTCAACGAGGGTGTCCATGTGGAGGGGATTTCCGGGGTCATTTTGTTCCGACCAACGATTTCGCCCATCATCTACAAGCAGCAGATCGGACGCGCCCTGACCGCTGGAGATACCGCAGCCCCGTTGATTCTCGATGTGGTCAACAACTTTGAGGGCTTGACCAGCATTTCCGGTCTGCAAAGCGAGATGCAGGAGGCCGTTCATCGTCTGTATGCCAACGGCGAGGGCGATAAGATCGTCACCGAGCGGTTTGAGGTCATCGAGCAGGTGCATGACTGCCGGGTGCTGTTTGAGCAGCTGCAGGCGAGCCTTTCTTCTGGCTGGGAGCACTATTTCTCTGAGGCGAGCATCTACTATGCAGAGCACGGCAACCTGAACGTCCCGAAACTGTATACCACGCCCGGGGGGTTGAGCCTCGGCGTGTGGCTGGTCACCCAGCGCCGGGTGCGCGATGGTCAGATCCAAGGAAATCTGACCGAACAGCAGATCGCGCGGCTGGACAGCATCGGGATGGTCTGGGGCAACCGGAAGGAAATTGCGTGGCAGCATGGATTTGAGGTCGCAAAGAAATACCACGACACCTACGGAAATCTGATGGTGCCCGGCAAATACACCGACCCGGACGGTTACCCCTTGGGACAGTGGATCATCAAGACCCGGCAGCAGAAGCTGAACGGACGCTTAAAGGAAGAACGCATCGCACAGCTGGATGAGATCGGTATGGTATGGAACATTTTCGATGCCAAGTGGGAAAAGGCTTATGCGCTGGCTGCGGCTTACTATGAGGAAAATGGCAACCTGAATATCCCGCGTTCCTATGTGACAGCGGCTGGTGAACGGCTGGGACAATGGGTCGCAAGCCAGCAATGGGCGTACCCAAAAGGAAAGCTGACGGACGAACAGGTTGAGCGTCTCAACCGTATCGGGATGTACTGGGGCAATCGCAATGACCGCCAGTGGAACGAAGGATATCAGGAAGCCAAGCGCTACTTTGATGCCCACGGCGACCTGAACGTCCCGGCTGATTATGTGTCGCCGGGCGGTTACAACCTTGGAAATTGGGTCAAGCGGCAGCGGTACACCCGCCAGAATCCTGAAAAAAGCTGCGCTGTTCTGACAGAGGAACGGATTGCAAAGCTTGATGCCATCGGGATGCGGTGGGAGAAAGCGGATTCGAGGCTGCGCCGGTTAGATTTGGCACTAGAGTCCAAGAGGAAGAGTGAAAACCTGAATGTTTCGGCTAACCACAAAACGGGGGAAGAGATCGGTTTGTGTAGTTAATAGCTCGACCCCAAACAGTTGCTGTAACGTGGGTCGGAGAAGTTACGTGAGTCGTAAAAAGAAAATCTAAAGGAGTTATTGGAGAGGATTATGTCAAAGTTTCAGCATGATGTGATGTTGAGGGTCGTGAAGATCCTGAATGTTCTGATGATCGAGCTACCGTTTGCGGCCTGCTGGTTCCTGTACTACTCGCACCAGACCTATGCAAATCTGGCATGGGAGGGTCATTTTGCGATTTTAGGCCTGTTTTTTATCCTGTACATTGTACTCGGTAAAATCTACGATGCGTTCTGGATGTCGATGCAGCGGGTCTCAGAGCTGGTGTACGGCCAGATCCTTGGCGCTATGGCAACCGATGGTATTTTGTACATCGTGATCTGCCTGATGTCCGCAAAGCTCTGCAACCTGTTGCCGGGTATTGCGGCAATTGCGGGGCAGTTGGTGATGGCTGCGATCTGGGCATCTTGTGCACATAAATGGTACTACAAGACCTTCCCACCGCAGAAGACTGCAGTGGTCTACGATGTGCGTCATGGTATGGAAAAGCTCATCAACGAGTACGGTCTGAGCCAGAAATACGATGTGCAGGTCACCCTGAGCGTGTCGGAGTGCTTGGCAGACCTGAGCATTCTGGACGGCATGGAGACTGTTTTTGTCAGTGGTGTTCACAGCCATGAACGAAATATTATCCTGAAGCACTGCGTAGGGAAGGGCATCAATATGTTCGTCATTCCCCGCGTTGGCGACGTTATTATGAGTGGCGCTTGGCCGATGCATATGTTCCATCTGCCGATGCTGCGCGTCGGTCGCTACATGGCAAGCCCGGAATTCTTGTTCATCAAGCGTGCGATGGATATTGTGATCTCACTGCTGGCACTGATCATCCTGAGTCCGTTGTTCCTGATTACGGCCATTGCAGTCAAGTCCGATGGTGGTCCCGCCTTCTACAAGCAGGTTCGCCTGACCAAGGATGGCAAGCAGTTCGAAATCTTGAAGTTCCGCTCCATGCGCGTGGATGCAGAAAAGGATGGCGTGGCGCGTCTTTCCACCGGCGACAAGGATGACCGTATTACAAAGGTCGGTCACATTATCCGCGCCTGCCGTCTGGACGAGCTGCCCCAGTTACTGAACATCCTAAAGGGTGATCTGTCTGTTGTGGGCCCTCGTCCGGAGCGCCCGGAGATCGCCGCACAGTATTGCGAGGAGATGCCGGAGTTTGCGCTGCGCCTGCAGGCAAAGGCTGGTCTGACCGGCTATGCACAGGTGTACGGCAAGTACAATACCACCCCCTACGATAAGCTGCAGATGGATTTGATGTACATTGCCCATCCCAGCCTGATCGAGGATTTGAAGATTATGCTGGCAACCGTCAAAATTTTGTTCATGCCGGAGAGTACTGAAGGTGTGGCGGAAGGCGCGACCACGGCGATGGGGCAGGAGACAAAGTGATGCGGAATTACAGCGTTTTAATGGCTGTTTATCACAAAGAAGAGCCGGAATATTTGAGACAGGCAATCGAAAGCATTCAGGTGCAGACGGTTCCAACAAACGATTTTGTGTTGGTGTGCGATGGACCTCTGAATCCGGAGCTGGATGCCGTGATTGCAACAAAGAAGCAGGAGATGGGCAACACTCTGAACGTTGTTCGGCTGGCAAAGAACTGCGGCCTCGGCAATGCTTTGAACGAGGGCATCAAGCACTGCAAGAATGAACTGGTCGCCCGGATGGATAGCGATGATATTGCTTATCCAAATCGGTGTGAGAAACAGATCAATGTGTTCAACACGCACCCGGAAGTGAGTATTTGCTCCGGTGTCGTGGAGGAATTTACGACAGACCCTGCGGCTGTAGATACGAGGCGCGTTCCGCCAGAAACCAATGCGGAGATCGTGGAGTTTGCGAAGAAGCGCAACCCGTTTAATCACCCCTGCGTGATGTATAAGAAATCCGCAGTCGAGGCAGTTGGCTCCTATCAGGATTTCTATCTTCTGGAGGATTATTACCTCTGGCTTCGAATGCTGATGGCAGGATATCAGGGTTACAACATTCAAGAGCCGCTGCTCCATATGAGAGCTGGCTCGGATATGTATTTAAGAAGAGCCGGTTGGAAATACGCCAAGACGCAGGCCAAGTTGTTCAAATTTATGAAACAGCAAGGCTTTATTGGAGAAGGACAGTACATAAAGAGCTGCGTGATTCGCAGCGGGTCGGCGCTGGCTCCCAACTGGCTGCGGAAGTTTATGTTTGAGAGGGTATTAAGGGATGCAGGCTAAGACAGAAAACCGAAATCAATTTGTGGATGTCATGCGTGGCATAGCGATGCTTCTGGTTGTTCTGCAACATACAATGAGTGGATGTACGGTCGGAGCAGAAAACACATTTGTGTTTAATATTGCATGGTCCTTGCAGATGCCGTTGTTTATTTTAATCAGCGGATATGTAACGAAATATAGCCGCCCCATCTCTAACAGCAAGGGACTGTGGAAATATGTGAAACGCAGAACGGTTGCGTATATGCTGCCGTGGGCTGTATGGAGCTTTTTGGTTAGAGGCATCATCTTTGGAGAGGATGGTTTCTTAAACGTTAAGCATCTCCTGTGGAATATGGATTCAGGTTATTGGTTCCTTGCAACGATTTGGACGATTAGCATGATTTTTGGCATGGCCTCTTTCATTGCAGAGCGGGTGAGCAAAGAAAACCTGCTGAAGAAACAGATTGTACTTCTGGGGTGCTACTTAGTGGGAATGGTTCTGCTGGTGGGAATTGGCGCAATTTTAGGGCTTTCGTTCTTTGCAATCAAATTGACGCTCTATTATATGCCTTTCTACTATGCAGGGTTCTTGTATGGTCAGTTTGATGACAGGATGAAGGAATCTGAGATTGGCAAAAAGATTATTGATAGTGTAGTTGCAATCTGCTTTGTAGTGTGGCTGTTCGTTATTCTTAGATTTCCGCTTTATGAGATGTCGGATGGCGGCTTTGCGATTATCTTGCGTGCGGCAACATCGTTGGCTGGATGTATTGCAGTATGTGGTCTCTGTAGGGGAATCTTCTCCAGTAAAATCGGGGGGGGTACTCTTGCATGGGTCGGAGAGCACTTGTTGGAAGTGTATCTCACGCACTATCTGCTTCTCAGCTTGATCAAGTCGGACAAAGTGCCGATTCTGTACAGTCCGGTGGGGCTGGGCCTGGTTCTGGTCAACTATGTGATTACGGTAGCACTTACTGTGATGGCAATAGTGATGATGAACCCAAATGCCGTGCTGAGCTTTGTATTAACCGGAAAGAAAAAGTAAGGGAGTTTTTCTTTTGGGCAGGAAAACAAAGCTTAGAAATTTACATGATGCACGGTCTGCTTCTCAATATCTTCAAAAGCAGTGTTGCAATCCAATTTAGCAGTATTGAAGGGTATTTACTGACTGCCGGAAACTTCGCCCTGACAGTAGGGCTGTGTGCAGTAGTTATCCGTCTGCTCGATCAAAATGCCGTACTCAAGAAAGTATTAAATATTCGATAAAAGTTCAAAGGAGAAACGATATGCATCCGAGAGTGCTGATCGTAGGAACGGTTCCATATAACACAAAATCAACGTCACGCGCTTTTGATGCGTACTTTCACTATTGGGAGAAAGAGAATATTGCACAGATATTCTCTAATACAAAGAAGCCGTGCAAGGGGCATTGCGAAACGCTTTTCCAAATTACGGATCACCGTGTGTTGCAGCGGTGGATGGGGAAGAAAGTCGATACTGGCGTAATTTATCATTATGATGAGCTTGACACCGAGTGGAAAGACAATGATTTGGAACTCGGAAATGCAAAAGCAGAAGCTGCCTACAAGTTTGGTGGAAAGCATACGCCCCTTACGCATTTGCTCAGAGGAATCCTCTGGCGAAAGAGGTTTTGGTGCACAGAGAAGCTAAATAATTGGCTCGACAACTTCAAACCGGAATGTGTGTTTCTGGCTTTTTCGGATGACTATTTTATCCCGCAGATTGCAATGTATGTCGCCAAGAGGTATAACGTCCCGATTGTCTCCTGCATTGGCGATGACTACTATTTCAATGTGGAGAAAACGCTGAATCCCATCTATCACCTTTATAAATCGACTTATAAAAAATTGATTGATAAGGTTCTGGCATGGCCGGGCAGCGCAATTTACATCAGCGACAAGATTCGGGATAAGTATAATTCGGAATTTGGACTGGACGGCGAAACGGTTTATTTGACTTCTACGGTTCAGCGTAAACCGTTCAGCGTAATTAACAAAGATTGCCCGGTTATTACTTACTTCGGAAATATCGGTATGGGACGCAACAACTCCCTGAACGATATTGGCTACGCCCTTGGAAAAATCAATCCAGAATATATGCTGGAGGTTTATTCCAACGAAAAGGACGAGCAGGTCTATTCTGTATTCAAGGACAATAAAAATGTCAAATATATGGGTTCTGTGCCGTACACGCAGGTTCAAAAGCGCATGGCAGAAAGCGACATAACTGTTATTGTAGAGGGATTTGAGGAAAAGGACATCAACCTTTCACGGTATTCACTCTCTACGAAGGCAGCGGACGCATTGGCGAGTGGTGCATCCATTCTAACATATGGCTCGCTAGAAAGCGGCATCATTGAGTATATGCAGTCAACGGATGCGGCAATGGTTTGTACGGATAAAGCTAAATTGGTGGATTCGATTACACAGCTGATTTCTAATCAGGAAATTCAAAAGAAATACTACGAACAGGCGATTGTGATGACAAGAGAGCATCATAATCTGCAGGCTAGCTGCAAGACCTCAGAAAATGTGGTTGCAAAGGCAATCCAACATATGAAATAAGTGGCAGAGGATACATGGTGATGGAGAATAACTTTTCAATTATTATTTCGACGTGCGACAAGTTTTCGGATTTGTGGGATGCACATGTTTTGCTTTTGAATCAGAATTGGGCAGACCGAAACGTGGAGACGTTTTTAGTAACCGATAAACCCACTGATCGTACTTTTGAAAATGTAACAGTGGTGGCAGCAGGCGAAGGCACGGAAATAACGGAACGTCTGAGAGCAGTGATGCCGCTGATTAAGACAGAGTATGTTCTCTTTACCTTGGATGACTATTTCCTGACGGAAAGGATTTCGACTCAGGCAATTAACGAAGATATTCAGATCATGGAAAAGCATCAGATTGATTATCTGCGCCTGTTTGTTATGACCATGAAGAGCCTGAGAAACAGAAAAGCTGAGGAACTCGAACCGGATATTTTTCTGCTGGACAATTATGCAGGTGACTACATTGTCAGTCTGTATGCAGGCATCTGGCGTAAGGATTTTATGGAAAAAACGCTGACGAAAACGCTGAATGCCTGGCAGTATGAGGTTGCGTTGACGAATATGGCACGACAGCTGAATGCCCGTTGCGCAGATAGCCGACGCGGGGAATTCCCTATTCTTGACGTGATTCGTAAGGGAAAGGTGCTGACGAAGGCACGCAAGTATTTCGATGAGAATCCTATTTATAAAGGTGACCGAGAGGATATGCGAGCTAAAGATGAATGGATGCTTGAATTCCGGACATGGCTGCGTGAGTGGCTTCCGAAGCCGCTGTTCAATCTCTCAAAGGCAATCATGAGGCGTAGAGGATATAAGTTCTTTAGTGATAATCAGTGAGGAGTACGAGTGATGCGTATTGTGCAGATCAATGGTGGAGCGAAAGGTAGCACCGGAAAAATCATGATGGGGATTGCCGATGTAGCAAGAGCGCAGGGACACGAGGTGATGTGCGCATCGCCTATCACCACAACAAATCGTGATGCGGGTGAGGATTGCGGCTATTACCGAATCGGAACATTCAATAGTCGCCGAGTAAATGTCGCTCTTGCTCGAATTACAGGTTTTAATGGTTGCTTCGCATGGTTCGAGACGTATAAGCTTTTGAAGAAGATAGATGAATTTAAGCCCGATATCATTCATTTTCATAATTTGCACGATTCATATATCAATTTACCGATGCTCTTTTCATATATAAAAAAACATAATGTCCCGACAGTATGGACATTGCATGATTGCTGGTCATTCACTGGGCAATGCCCGCACTTTACTATAGTAAGGTGCGACAAGTGGAAGACTGGTTGTCATAATTGCCCACAGTATAAGGAATATCCTGCCTCGTTTTACGATAATACGAAAAGAATGTGGAAGCTGAAGAAAAAATGGTTTACCGGCATTGGGAATATGACAATTGTAACACCGTCAAAGTGGTTGGCGGAACTGGCAAAGGAATCGTATTTGAAAGAGTATCCAATTGAAGTAATAAATAACGGAATCGATTTGGACGTTTTTAAGCCAACTCCGAGCAATTTTAGAGAACGCTATGGGATACCGGCAGAAACACACATTGTTTTGGGAGTTTCTTTTGCATGGGGGTATCGTAAGGGACTGGACTGTTTTGTTGAAATGGCGGAAAAATTAGGTGAGCAATATCAAATTGTCCTTGTCGGTACAGATGATGAGATTGACAAGAATCTGCCGCAAAATATTATTTCAATTCATCGAACACAAAATCAAAAAGAACTTGCCGAGATTTATAGCGCAGCGGATGTGTTTGCAATGCCGACAAGAGAGGAAAACTATCCAACAGTCAATATGGAAGCTATTGCGTGTGGAACTCCGGTTGTGACTTTTGATACAGGTGGAAGTCCGGAGATGTTAAATGAAAAGGTTGGCAGGGTTGTTCCTGTGGATGATGTCAATAAAATGATGAGTGAAATTAGAAAAATATGTGAAAACATGAGGCTGAGCTCGGAGGCGTTTAGAAGCAAGGCGAAAGAGTATATTATGGAAGATAGGTTTCTCGAGTATATAGATCTTTATAAATCAATGCACTCAGAAAATGATGGTAGAGGTTAATAAATGGATATATATTTTGCCCTTATCGGCATGGTTTTAATTCTACCGGTTGCTTGTTGTGGGATAAGAAACCTGGAAAAAAGAAAAAATGCAATTCTAATAATATCTATTCTGTGTCTGTTTCTTCTAACTGCGTTAAAGGCTCCAAGTGTGGGTAAGGATATTGCGGGATATAAACGTGTGTATGATTCCATGAAATATCAGACATGGGATAATTACGATACTACATGGATGGAGTGGGGATACGAGTTTTTGATGATGGCGTTTACGCACATCTTCAAGGCATCGTTTCAAACATTCATGGTCTGCGTTTATGGATTTGTGTATTATTCATATTACAGATTTATTAAGAGATACTCTCAAGATTATACGACATCTGTAATCCTTTATATATGCTTTACTTTTTTGACTTTTGACATGTCGGCTGTTAGGACGGTTATAGGCGTTGCAATATGCTTATATGCTATCCCATATGCAGAGAAACCTGGAATCAAAAACTTCTTGAAGTTCTTTTTGATTGTTATTATTGCAGCACAAATTCATAAGTCTGCATATATTTTTGTTGCTGCTTACTTTATAATTAAAATCCATTTTTCTGTTAAATCATCGGTATTCTATATTGGCGGTTCCATGGCATTGTTACTGCTTAAGAGCCAATTCTATGGGTTCATTAACACCTATCTGAAAAGTGTACAGGAATCAAGAACATCGTTGGGTGGAAATTTGCTCATATACATCATGAGTGTTGTGCTAACAATATATGTTTGGATTTATTATAAAAAAACACATAAAAGTTACTCTGAAATGACAGAAGACGATTCACGCTCCAGTGCAATGGCTACTGATTTTTCGGATAGTGGTTTGGCGATGCGAATGATTTATGTCGGAATTGTCTTACAGCTTTTTGGCGCAGGCACAGTGTTGACACGCATGGCGCAATACTTCCAAGTTTTCATCTTGATTTTGATACCCAATAACATAATGAGATTAGACCAAAAATCAAGAATGATGGTTAGGATGATTCTATACAGCCTGGCAATTGTATATTTCATAAAGTTTACATTAATTCCAGACCCGCTGGATATTGTGCCATATAAGTTGTTTTGGAAAGTGTAACATGCAATGCTAAAGAACTGCACAGTAGTAGAAAAGATATCATAATTTGGTAGGATTGAAAATAAGCTCAGAAGTCAATGAACTGAATTTTATTAGTGATTTGACTCGACTTCAAGTCTAACGATTAAATATATAGATCCATCGAATCTATATGGATGTGTATCATGAAACTGCTGATGTGTTTTTGAACATGAAAAATGAGTTGAAGAGAATTAGTCGAAGAGAACAGACGAAAGCTGTTCTTCAAGTATAAACACTATTTGTTGAAATAACAGGAGGAAAACAAAAATGTCTGCATTTGATAACGCAACCCTTATGATCACTGGTGGTACTGGTTCTTTTGGCTCTACCGTTCTGAAGCACTTCTTGGATTCCGACCTGAAGGAGATCCGTATCTTCTCCCGTGACGAAAAGAAGCAGGATGACATGCGCCATGAGCTTCAGGCCAAGCATCCGGAGAATGCCAAGAAGGTCAAGTTTTACATCGGTGATGTCCGCAACCCGCAGTCCATCCGTGACGCAATGCCCGGTGTTGACTACATCTTCCACGCTGCCGCTTTGAAACAGGTTCCTTCCTGCGAGTTCTTCCCCATGCAGGCCGTCCAGACCAACATCATCGGTACTGATAATGTGTTGCACGCCGCTATTGACGCTGGCGTCAAGCGTGTTGTCTGCCTGTCCACCGACAAGGCTGCCTATCCCATCAACGCCATGGGCATCTCCAAGGCCATGATGGAGCACGTCATCTACGCCAACGCCCGTGTGGCTGCTGAACGTGGCGGCACCACCATCTGCTGCACACGTTACGGCAACGTCATGTGCAGCCGTGGTTCTGTCATTCCGCTGTTCATCGACCAAATCAAGGCAGGCAGCCCCATCACCATCACCGATCCCAACATGACTCGGTTCCTGATGAACCTGGACGAGGCTGTGGATCTGGTCTTGTTCGCTTTCCAGCACGCCAATCCCGGTGATTTGTTCATCCAAAAGTCTGATGCTTCCACCATCGGCGATTTGGCAAAGGCAGTCCAGCAGTTGTTTGGTGATACCGGTACGAACATCATCGGCACTCGTCACGGCGAGAAGCTGTTCGAGACCCTGATGACCCGTGAGGAGCGTCTGCGCAGCGAGGATATGGGTCATTACTTCCGGGTTGCTGCTGACAACCGTGACCTGAACTACGACAAGTTCGTGGTCAAGGGCGAAGTACATACCATGGCAGACGAGTCCTACACCAGCCACAACACCGAGCGTCTGGACGTGGAAGGCACTGTGAAGAAGATTCTGACCACCGAGTACGTCCAGAATGCACTGAAGGGCATCCCGAATGTCTAAAGAAAAGTTACTGCTGATTGGTGCCGGCGGCTTTGGGCGCATGGTGGCGGAGCAGGCGATGCTTCAATACGATTGTGCCTTTGTGGACGATGGACAACCTGTAGGCACTGAGATCTGCGGCATTCCGGTGGTTGGCGGGCTTACTGATTTGCCGGAGCTGCGAAAGGAGTACGGCTTGCTGGTGGTGGGTATCGGCAACAATCGGTTCCGAGCACAGGTGTATGAGAAGGCGAAAGCCCTTGGCTTTGCTTTTCCCAATATCGTTGCGCCCAGCGCCTACATGAGTCCATACGCAAAGCTGGGCTGTGGCTGCGTGGTGCTGCAAAATGCCTGTGTCCAGAATGGTACGTCCGTTGGCAACGGTGTTCTGCTGAATGCCGGAACGGAAATCCACTGTGATGCAGCGGTAGGGGACTACGCCCTAATTTACACCAACAGCGTTGTTCGCACCGGTGCGACTGTGGGAAACTTTACTCGCATCGGCAGTAACTGCACCATCTGCAATCATGCAACCGTGCCGGATGGCGCAGATATTCCGGACTGCACCGCAGTACATTAAAGAGGTGATAGGATGAACATTCTAGTCACAGGTGCCAAGGGCATGGTGGGAACCGCCCTGTGCAACAACCTGAAAAACATCCGGGACGGGAAAAATAAGACCCGCCCGGCGTTGAATATTGAAGAAATCTTCGAGTATGATCTGAACTCCACCCCGAAGGAGCTGGACGAATACTGCCAGAAAGCAGACTTCGTGTTCAATCTGGCAGGCGTGAATCGCCCGGAAAACCCGGAAGACTTCATGAAGGGCAACTTCGGCTTCGCATCCGACCTGCTGAACTGCCTGAAAAAGCACAACAACAAGGCCACCATCATGCTGTCCTCCTCCATTCAGGCGACGCTGGCAGGCCGCTTCGGCAACAGCGAGTACGGCCGCAGCAAAAAGGCGGGCGAGGAGCTGTTCTTCCAGTATGCTCAGGAGACCGGGGCTAAGGTTGCGGTTTACCGTTTCGTGAACCTGATGGGACACAGCCGCCCCAAGTACAACAGTGCCGTCAGTACCTTCTGCTGGGCAGTCGCCAATGACGAGCCATTCACTGTCAACGACCGCAGTACCGAGTTGGAAGTGCTGTACATCGATGACCTGGTAGAAGGGATGTTCGACCTGCTGGAAGGCAAAGAACAGCACTGTGAGTTTGACGGTGTGGAGACTGTCCTGAAAGAAGATGGCCGCTATTGTTGTGTTCCTGTGACCCACAAGGTCACGCTGGGCGAAATCGTTGACTTGCTGCAGGAGTTCAAGGCACAGCCCACTACGCTTATGATGCCGAAAATGCCGGATGGCTCTTTTGCCAAGAAGCTGTACTCCCTGTACTTGACCTATCTGCCTACGGACAAATTTAAGTACGCCCTCAAAATGAACGTGGACAACCGTGGCTCCTTCACTGAACTGGTGCATACCGCTGACTGCGGTCAGGTATCTATCAACATCAGCCGTCCGGGAATCACCAAGGGGCAGCACTGGCATAACTCCAAGTGGGAATTGTTTATCGTGGTCGCTGGCCACGGCCTGATCCAAGAGCGGAACATCAACACCGGGGAAACGGTAGAGTTTGAAGTTTCTGGGGATAAAATCGAGGCTGTCCACATGATTCCCGGCTGGACCCACAATATTATCAATTTGTCAGAGACGGAAAATCTGGTGACGGTGATGACCTGCAACGAAATTTTCAACCCGAATCATCCAGATACCTTCTTCGATCCGGTGTAAGAAAAGATACTGGTTGACGTTAGGAGGATATTATGGAACACAATTTCAAATGGAAAAACGACGGGCGCACCAAGGTCATGATCGGCTGCGGCACCCGTCCGGAAATTATTCGTCTGGCGGCGGTGATTAAGCGCTGCCGGGAATACTTTGACTGCTGCGTGGTCTATTACAATCAGAACTGGGACAGAAACCTCTCCACCGTGTTCTGGGAGGATTTCGAGCTGAAAAACACCTTCGGGGAGTATGGCCCGGACATTCTGGTGCCCGTGGTTGGCGAGAATCTGGGTGTGACCTGCGGTAACATTCTGGGGCGTAGCTATGAGCTGCTCAGCGAATTGCAGCCGGAGGGCTATCTGGTGCTGGGCG
>OHHC01000474.1_pt1 | contig 16529 bp, 9 predicted proteins | sample 1606381 | NCBI WGS metagenome assembly OHHC01 (sample SAMEA3879581, study PRJEB24766) | human gut metagenome | biome: human-associated habitat; feature: feces | place: USA | collected 1985/1987 | reverse complement strand
CGCTACGGCTGGCTACCGGCCGGGGCGCGCGTCATCGTACCGCTGGTGAACCGCGCAATCCCCGTAATCCGCGACGAATACGTCGATATCGAGTTCGGTACGGGCGCGCTGAAAGTGACCCCGGCGCACGACGTGAACGACTACATGCTGGGCGAGAAATACAACCTCGAGGTGATCGACATCTTCAACGACGACGGCACGATCAACGACAAAGTGGGGCTGTACGTCGGCATGGATCGTTTCGACGTCCGCAGGAAGATCGAAGGCGACCTGGCGGCAGCCGGCCTGCTGGAGAAAACCGAGGATTACACCAACAACGTGGGCTATTCGGAGCGCACGGGCGTGGCCATCGAGCCGAAACTCTCGATGCAGTGGTTCCTCTCGATGGGACAGCTGGCCGAACCGGCGACGAAGGCCGTCATGGAAGACGCGATCCGCTTCGTGCCCGAGAAATACAAGAACACCTACCGCCACTGGATGGAGAACATCAAGGACTGGTGCATCTCGCGCCAGTTATGGTGGGCCCAGCGCATCCCGGCCTGGTACCTGCCCCAAGGCGGCTTCGTAGTGGCCCCGACGGCTGGGGAGGCACTCGAAAAGGCGCGCGCGAAAACCGGCGATGCCTCGTTGCAGCCATCCGACCTCAGACAGGACGACGACGTGCTGGACACGTGGTTCTCGTCGTGGCTGTGGCCTATTTCGGTCTTCGACGGCATCCGCAACCCCGGCAACAGGGAGGTCAGCTACTACTACCCCACCAACGACCTGGTGACGGGCCCCGACATCATCTTCTTCTGGGTGGCGCGCATGATCATGGCCGGTTACGAATATCGCGGCGAGAAGCCCTTCGGCAACGTCTATTTCACGGGCATCGTCCGCGACAAGATCGGCCGCAAGATGTCCAAGCAGCTGGGCAACTCGCCCGACCCGCTCGACCTGATCGCCAAATACGGCGCCGACGGTATGCGCATGGCGATGCTCATCTCCTCATCGGCAGGCAACGACGTGATGTTCGACGAGGCGCTCTGCGAACAGGGACGCAACTTCGGCAACAAGATATGGAACGCCTACCGCCTGGTGAACGGCTGGTCGGCGGACGGCAATGCCGCACAGGACGAGAACAACCGCCTGGCTGTCGAATGGTTCCGCCAGACGCTCGGCGTCGCTTTGCGCCAGATCGCCGACGATTTCGGTTGCTACCGCATTTCGGAGGCGTTCAAGACGGCCTACAAGCTCTTCTGGGACGATTTCAGCGGCCTGTACCTCGAGATGGTGAAACCCGCCTACGGGCAGCCGATCGACGCGCCGACGTTCGAAGCCACACGCACGTTCTTCGATTCCCTGATGCGCGTGCTGCACCCCTTCATGCCCTTCGTGACGGAAGAGATCTGGCAAGACCTCGCCTCGCGCAAAGAGGGCGAGTCGATCACCGTCGCCCCGATGCCCCAGCCGGCCGAAGCCGACGGGCAATTGCTGGCGCGGTTCGAACTGGCCCGGGAAGTGATCTCCTCGGTGCGCAACGTCCGCAACCAGAAGAACCTGCCGCAGAAGGAGGCGCTGACGCTCAAGGTGATCGCCGACGAGAACTACCCGGCCGAGTACGCCCCCGTGATGCGGAAAATGGCCAACCTGACGGCCATCGAGACGGTGACGGAGAAAGACCCGGCGGCCGCAGCGTTCATTGTCAAGACGACGCAGTATTTCGTGCCGATGGCGGGCAAGATCGACGCCGAAGCGGAACGACGCAAACTGACGGACGAACTGGCCTACCAGGAAGGGTTCCTCGCAAGCGTGATGAAGAAGCTCTCGAACGAGCGTTTCGTGCAGTCGGCCCCCGGGAAGGTGGTGGCCAACGAACGGGCCAAGCAGGCCGACGCCGAGGCCAAGATCGCGGCCATCAAGGCGCAACTGGAAGCCCTCTCGTAAACAAGGACGGACATGCCCTGTCCCAACCCCTCGGGGATTCGGGACAGGCATTCCCCTCAGCGGCCACGCCGCAGACGAACCACACCCGCGCCGCAGGGCCGGGTTTAACGACGACACGATTTGCCGACAATCACCATATACACGGACGGTTCAGCGCTCGGGAACCCCGGGCCGGGAGGCTACGGCGCGGTACTCCTTTCGGGGCGGCACCGCAAGGAGCTGTCGCAGGGATTCCGCCTGACGACCAACAACCGCATGGAGCTCATGGCCGTCTGCGTGGCGCTCGAGGCGCTCAAGTTCGACGGGTCGGACGTCACCGTGTATTCCGATTCGAAATACGTCGTGGATGCCGTGACGAAAGGCTGGGTCTTCGGCTGGGTGAAAAAACAGTTCGCCGGCAAGAAAAACCCCGACCTGTGGATGCGCTTCCTGCGCGTGTACCGGCATCACAACGTCCGCTTCGTCTGGGTCAAGGGGCACGCCGACACGGTGGAGAACAACCGCTGCGACCAACTGGCGGTCGCTGCCGCCAACGACAAGGCGCATTTACTGGAAGATACGGGTTACGAACCCTGAAAAGGGGCGGACGGCATGTCCGCCCCTTCGTTTTTTTAGGTTCTAAATTCCCCGGAACTTCGCACTTTTAAGCCGGGAGTTCAGAATTTCACATTATTATTTCTATCTTTGTCCCGATTATCACATAACCTGCAAATAATCCGCCCGTAATGTTTAAAATATACATGAGGCTCCTGGGTTTCGCCCGACCCATCCGCAAATACGCCATCCCCTATTTCTTCTACTCACTTTTCTACGCGCTGTTCAATTCGCTCACGTTCCTGCTGATCATGCCGATCCTCAAGACGATGTTCGATGCGGATTACACGTTCGTATACGTGGAGAAGCTCCCCCCGCTGGCGTTCAACCAGGAATACCTAACGGCACTGTTCAACTTCACCTATTCGCACCTGTTCACCGAATACAACCCCGAAAACGTCCTGCTGCTGCTGGCCATCGTCACCATTTTCGTGAGCCTGCTGAGCAACCTGTTCCGCTACATGGGGGCCTGGACGGTCGAGAACATGCGCACACGCACCCTGCAGCGCATGCGCAACGAGATGTTCTCCAAAGTCGTGGACATGAACGTGGGCTATTTCAGCGACCAGCGCAAGGGCGACATCATCTCGAAGATCACTTCGGACGTCGGCGTGGTGCAGTTCTGCATCACCAACACATTGCAGGTAGCTTTCCGCGAGCCGTTCCTCATCATCGGCTATACGGTCATGATGGTCGCCATCTCGTGGGAGCTGGCACTCTTCTCGGTGCTTTTCCTGCCCGTCGTGGCACTGATCATCGGCAGCATCGTCAAACGCCTGCGCCATCCCGCGCGGACAAGCCAGCAGCGCATGGGCGAACTGGTCTCGACGCTCGACGAATCGCTGTCGGGCATCAAGGTCATCAAGAGCTACAATGCCACGGGATACGTCAAGCAGAAATTCTACGACCTGAGCGAAGACCTGGCGCGGCTGACCCTTTCGATGGCCCGCCGCCAGCAGCTGGCTTCGCCGATGAGCGAATTCCTGGGCATCTCGGCCGTAGGCGTCATCCTGGTATTCGGCGGTTCGCTCGTATTCAAGGACGCGCTCAGCCCCGAAGGCTTCATCGCCTTCATCGCCATGTTCTCGCAGATAACGCGTCCGGTGCGCACGTTCATCGACCAGTTCTCCAACATCAACCAGGGTATCGCCGCCGGCGAACGCATCTTCTCGATCATAGACGCCCAAAGCGAGATACAGGACAAACCCGGGGCGATCGAACTCGACGGGCTGAAAGACAAGATCGAATTCCGCGACATCCACTTCTCGTACGACGGCAGCCGAGAGGTGATCGACGGCATCTCGTTCGACATCCGTCGGGGAGAAACCGTGGCTCTGGTCGGTCCTTCGGGCGGCGGCAAATCCACCCTCAGCGAGCTGATCCCCCGCTTCTACGACACTACGGGCGGCGACATCCTGATCGACGGGGTTTCGATCCGCGACTACACGCAGGAGAGCCTGCGTGCCCACATGAGCATCGTTGCGCAAGATACCGTGCTGTTCAATGACACCATCGAAAACAACATCGCCATGGGACGCCGGGGAGCGACGCACGAAGAGATCGTCGCTGCGGCCAAAATCGCCAACGCCCACGACTTCATCATGGAGTGTCCGTCGGGCTACGACACCAACATCGGCGACCGGGGCGCCAAACTATCGGGCGGTCAGCGCCAGCGCCTGAGCATCGCCCGAGCCGTACTCAAGAACCCCGAAATCCTGATTCTGGACGAAGCGACTTCGGCCCTCGACACCGAAAGCGAAAAGCTCGTCCAGGACGCACTTAACTCCCTGTTGCAAGGCCGCACTTCGATCGTAATCGCCCACCGCCTTTCGACCATCCACAACGCCGACAAAATCATCGTCATCGAACGGGGTCGGATCGCCGAGCAAGGCACTCACCCGGAGTTGATGGCTAAAAACGGCATCTACGCCAAGCTGATCGAGATGCAGAGCTTCGATTAAAAGCCGATTCCCATGACCGAAAAGGAGAAAATGCTGGCCGGAGAGTGGTTTCATCCCAACGACGCGGAACTCGAACAGGACCGCACCAGGGCCCGCCACCTCACCCATCGGCTCAACGTCACACTCAAAGACAAGGACGCGACCTATCTGGCGACGCTCCGGGAACTCTGTCCGGGGGTCGAAGCCATGATCCGCGCCCCTTTCTACTGCGATTACGGATACAATATCTCCATCGGCAAAGGGTCCTACGTCAATTTCAACTGCGTTTTTCTCGACCTCGGGCCGATTCGCCTGGGACAACGCTGCCTGATAGGTCCCGGCGTACAACTTCTGACGGCCGTGCATCCGATGAACGCTGCGGAACGGGCTACGGGCAAAGAAAAGGGAGCGGGCATCGAAATCGGCGACGACTGCTGGCTGGGCGGCGGCGTGATCGTCTGTCCGGGCGTCAAGATAGGCTGCCGCTGCGTCATCGGCGCCGGCAGCGTGGTCACGCATGACATTCCCGACGATTCGGTCGCTGCCGGCAACCCGGCCCGCGTTATCCGCACCGCAACCGACGAATAAATCCACTACTTCCAAAAATCTTTCGAGGAAATCGTGCAACGGCTTCCTCCACAACTCGTTGCCCCTCGATAAAAAACTGTTTCCGGGGATTTATTTATTCATATTTTTTCGTAACTTTGCATTTTAGTGAAAAATCGCCGCCTGCCTCTCCTGCAAAACAGGCGATGCCCGGCGAATTCCGGCACATTCAACCGCAAAAAAAGTCCGATGCCATGAGGCGAACGGACGGAATCGGACCGAACCGGTGTGTGCAGGACAATGGAAACGACGTTTGAGAAAACAACAGAATATGAAGTTCAAAGAGTATAAAGGCCTCGATCTGCCGGGGTTGGCCGCCGACGTACTGAAAGAGTGGGACGCACAGGACACGTTCCACAAAAGTATCTCCACCCGCGAGGGTCATCCCACCTTCGTCTTTTACGAAGGCCCCCCTTCGGCCAACGGCACGCCGGGCATCCATCACGTCATGGCCCGCACGATCAAAGATATCTTCTGCCGTTACAAGACGCAGCAAGGCTACCTCGTCCACCGCAAGGCCGGATGGGACACGCACGGACTGCCCGTAGAGTTGGGCGTCGAGAAAAAACTCGGCATCACCAAGGAGGACATCGGGCGCACGATCTCCATCGAGGAGTACAACCGCGCCTGCCGCGAGGCGGTGATGGAGTACACGGGCCTGTGGGAAGAACTTACGCGCAAGATGGGTTACTGGGTCAATATGGACGACCCCTACATCACTTACGACAACAAATACATCGAAACCCTCTGGTGGCTTCTGAAACAGCTCTTCGACAAGGGATTGCTCTACAAAGGTTACACCATCCAGCCCTACTCGCCGGCCGCCGGCACGGGGCTTTCGACCCACGAACTGAACCAGCCGGGCTGCTACCGCGACGTGAAGGACACCACCTGCACGGCGCAGTTCAAAATCATCCGCGACGAGCGGAGCGAAAAACTCTTCGACGGCGCCGAAGGCGATCTCTACTTCCTGGCCTGGACCACCACGCCCTGGACACTGCCGTCGAATACCGCACTGGCCGTAGGTCCCGAAATCGAATACGTGCGCGTCAAATGCCGCAACCCCTATACGGATGCCCCCCAGACTGTCATCCTGGCCAAAGAACTGCTGGGGTCGTATTTTACCCCCAAGATGGAGGGCAAGTTCGAAATCGACCCGGTCGCCTACAAAGGCCCGGACTTCGAAGGCATCCGCTACGAACAGCTCATCCCCTGGGTGAAGCCTGCGGGCGATGCGTTCCGCGTCATCCTGGGCGACTACGTGACCACCTCCGACGGTACGGGTATCGTACATATCGCCCCGACGTTCGGTGCGGACGACGACCGCGTGGCCCGCGCCGCAGGCATCGCCCCGCTGTTTATGGTCGATAAGGCGGGCAAGAATCAGCCGATGGTCGATCGCAAGGGACGGTTCTTCCTGCTCGAAGAGCTCGACCCGACCTTCATACGCGACAACGTCGATACAGCGGCCTATTCCCAATGGGCGGGCCGTTACGTGAAAAACGCCTACGACGATTCGCTCGCCGCCGACGCGCCGACGCTCGACGTCGATCTCTCAGTGATGCTCAAGGCCGAGAACAAGGTTTTCAAGATCGAAAAGCACACCCACTCCTACCCCCACTGCTGGCGTACGGACAAACCGGTGCTCTACTATCCGCTCGACTCCTGGTTCATCCGGACTACTGCACTGCGCGACCGGATGATCGAACTCAACAAGACAATCCGCTGGAAGCCGGAATCGACCGGAACGGGACGCTTCGGCAAGTGGCTCGAAGGTCTGGTGGACTGGAACCTCTCGCGCTCGCGCTTCTGGGGCACGCCGCTGCCGATCTGGGCTACGGAGGATTACTCGGAAATGAAGTGCATCGGCTCGGTCGAAGAGCTCGTCGCCGAAATCGAAAAATCCGTCGCGGCAAGTCTGATGAAGGAGAATCCCTACAAGAACTTCAAGCCGGGCGACCTCTCCAAAGAGAACTACTCGACCGACCGGATCGACCTGCACCGTCCTTACGTGGACAATATCGTGCTGGTTTCGTCCAAAGGCGAACCGATGCGGCGCGAACCGGATCTGATCGACGTGTGGTTCGACTCGGGCGCCATGCCTTATGCCCAGCTACACTACCCCTTCGAGCACGGCGGCGACTACTTCAAGAGCGTCTATCCGGCCGATTTCATCGCCGAAGGCGTCGATCAGACGCGCGGATGGTTCTTCACGCTGCATGCCATCGCCACGATGCTCTTCGACTCGGTAGCTTTCAAGAACATCATTTCGAACGGCCTGGTGCTTGACAAGAACGGCAACAAGATGTCCAAACGTCTGGGTAATGCCGTGGATCCCTTCGAAATACTTTCGACCTACGGCGCCGACGCGACGCGTTGGTATATGATCTCCAACTCGCAGCCCTGGGACAACCTCAAGTTCGACCGGGACGGGGTGGACGAAGTGCGCCGCAAGTTCTTCGGCACGCTCTACAACACCTACTCGTTCTTCGCCCTCTACGCCAATGTGGACGGTTTTACGGGACAGGAGCCGGAAGTTCCGATGAGCGAACGCCCGGAGATCGACCGCTGGATCATCTCCCTGCTCAATACGCTGGTCCGGAACGTCACCGAATCGCTCGAAAATTACGATCCGACGCCGGCGGCCCGTATGATCCAGGAATTCGTATGCGAAAACCTGTCGAACTGGTACGTGCGCCTCAACCGCAAGCGGTTCTGGGGCGGCGGGCTGACACGCGACAAACTGGCCGCTTACCAGACACTCTACACCTGTCTGGAAACCGTTTCGATGCTCTCCGCACCGTTCGCGCCGTTCATCTCCGACCGTATCTTCCGCGATCTAAACGCCGTAAGCGGTCGCCACACGGACGAGTCGGTACATCTTTCGACCTTCCCCGTCTGCGACTCCTCGCTCATCGACGGTGAATTGGAGCAGATGATGTCTATGGCCCAACAGGTTTCGTCGATGGTACTGGCCCTGCGCCGCAAGGTGAACATCAAAGTCCGCCAGCCACTCACGAAGATACTCATTCCGGTCCTCGACGCCGACACCGCACGCCGCATCGAAGCCGTCAAGGGGCTCATTATGAGCGAAGTGAATGTCAAGGAAATAGAACTGATCGAAAATACGACGGGACTCATCACCAAGCGCATCAAGCCCAACTTCAAGACCCTCGGTCCCAAATACGGCAAACAGATGAAGCAGATCGCAGCTCTCGTAGCCGGGTTCTCACAGGATCAGATAGCCGCGATCGAAGCATCGGCGGAAACCCTGCTGGACATGGACGGCGAAAAAATCACCGTCACCCCTGCCGATTTCGAAATCACCTCGGAAGATATGCCGGGCTGGCTCGTAGCTACGGAGGGCAAGCTGACCGTAGCCCTCGATATCACGATCACCGACGACCTGCGTGCCGAAGGTATCGCCCGCGAGCTGATCAACCGTATCCAGAACATCCGCAAGGATTCGGGCTTCGAGGTGACGGACAAAATCCGCGTGGAGATCGAACAGCAAGAGTTCGTCCTTCCCGCGCTCAAATCTTTCGCCGACTACATCGCCTCGCAGACGCTGGCTGTCGAAATCGAAGGAGTGCCTTCTCCCAGCGGCGAATTTGTCGTGGAGTCGGAGGTAGATGAGCAACCGGTCCGTATCGCGGTAACCAAAATCTGACCGAAAAAAGGAGAACCTGCACGTTTCCGGCAAAAAATTTGGAAGTAACGGGAATATTGTTTAATTTAGTATAACATTATTACAAATAAAATATTGAAACTATGGCAGAAGCAGAAAAAACCCGATACAGTGACGCCGAATTGGAAGAGTTCAAACAGCTCATTCTCAAAAAACTGGAAACAGCACGTGCGGATTACGAACTCCTGCGCGCCACGATAACCCACACCGCATCGAACGATACGGAGGATACCTCGCCGACGTTCAAGGTGCTGGAGGAGGGAGCCACTACGCTCTCCAAAGAGGAGAGCGGCCGCCTGGCGGCCCATCAAATGAAATTCATCCGCAACCTCGAAATGGCACTCGTACGCATCGAGAACAAGACATACGGCATCTGCAAAACCACCGGCAAGCTGATCCCCAAGGAGCGGCTGATGAAAGTGCCTCACGCAACCGAGTGCATCGAGGCCAAAGAAGGACGGATTCACTAAAGGATTCACCCTCCGAACGAATGTTCTTTTCGTATGGTATGAAAAGAATCCGTTCGCCACGACCGGAGATAAAAATAGGAGCGTCCCAGATAGGACGCTCCTATTTTTATAAAAAACATCCCGCAACTAAGTGCGGCTGCAGGATGCTTCCCTGACGGAACAATAACACTTATGAATTGGAACTTCTCTATATTCATTCGCCGGCCACGCCGCTCCGATTTTTTTTCGTCGTGATCTCGATCACCCCTTTCGCTCCCTTCTCGCCATAATGTTCGACCGCCTGCTCTCCTTTCAATACCGTCATCGCGTCGATTCGGGAGGGATCCAGTTGCGAAAGGCGATCGGCAGAAATTTCCTCGCCATCCAATACTATTAAACCGACCTGCTTCAGAGAGCCATTCTCAATCGAAACCGAATCCACTCCAGCCGTATAAGTCGCCACCGTAACTTCCTCCAAAGGCTGCGCCGACGTAGCAATAGACTTAGACACGGAAGAGTGCCCCGAGGAGGCGCCGGAAGGCTCCCTGACGACTGTCATCTTATTGCGTTTGCCCGATGCATCCGACGAATAAACAGCCAAAGTCGTACGTTCTCCGGATTCATTCGTCCCAAACTCGATCACACCGTCCCACGCCCGCTCGCCATAACGGTCCAACAATTCAAAACCGGGTTGCAGAATCCGAACCCACAGAACCTTCCCCGCATCGATCGACTTCAAATAATCATCATCGACCTGCCGGCCGTTGATCAACACAAGCGGTCGGGCTCCATTGAGCGGACGGATCGCAAATCCGTTTCCCGTATCCTTGATCCGATAAAAACCAGGACCTTCCTGGAAAGAGTTTCCATGCTCAAAACTACACTCCAAACGGCCGAACTGCCGGGCACCTTCGGTCGTCGTCACATAAACCACGCCATCCGCCGCCGCCTCGCCGTAACGTTCGACAGCCCATTCATCCTTCAAGACCGACATCGATTCGATCTCCGCTTCATTCAAAGCCTTTACCTCGGCAACTGCGACTCTTCTGCCATCGAGCAGGAAGAGCATCGAACTCAAATCGTGACCGGAAACCACGAGCGAATCGTTCGGCACAGCAACTTCGGAAATCCGCACCTTGACCTGCCCGTCCACCGGAGTATTACCGGTCTGAACCGTACCGAACGACGGTCCCTCCGGTACGGATGCGACGACAGATTCACCTGCACCGGACTTCCGGGCCTCTTTTTCGGCCAGTTTCGCAGCATCACGAGTCGTCACAAGAATCGCTCCGACACGGGCGGCATCCCCGTAACGCTTGACTAATGCCGGGTTGTGAAATACATCCTCACTGGAGAAAATCTGTATGGTTTCGATCTTGCGGGCAGGAATCTTCTCCAGATCGGTGATGGACCCCACACGCCCGTCCACAGCTACCAACGGCAACATTCCGGGACGTACTCCCTGCACGTTCCGCAATTTCAATCCGCTCACCTTATAGGTATTTTTACCATCCACCGATCGGAAACTACCCTTCAGATAACGCATCGGATTGTTGTATTTATCATAAACGGTCACCTCGAAATCATCCTCACGCGAAGCCGTTTTGGAAACGACCTCGATCACCCCGTTCCGGGCCGATACGCCGTATCTGGCGACCGTCGCTTCGTCCGGCTCGGTTACGATCCGAACGGTTTCTATCTCGTGAACGATACCGGGAGTAGTAAAAAGGTAGATATTCGACACCTTGCCATTCCACAGTACCAATGGCCGGAATTCGAACGGCATCGAATGGCTTAACTCGATCCGCTGCACCCGGTAAGTATCGGGCACACCCGTCGGTTCGAAATCGCCCGTAATATAGTGATACAAATCGGAAGGCTTCTGTTTCTCTTCGATTGTCACACGTTCCGACTCCGGACGACTCGTATAGACGATCGCACCGTAACGACCCCGATCGCCGTAGCGTCTGCGTGCCTCGCCGGAGGTCATTTGGGTAGCCGTGGCGATACTCGACGGGGATATCGCGCCCAACTGTCTGTAATCGATCTCCTCACCGTCAAGCAGATACAAGCCCTCGTCCGACAGATCAATCCAAAAAGGAATGAGGGCAGCCCCATCGCTCACCTCGACAGTCACCCACTCTTCCGCACCATCGACCGATTTATACCCGAGTCGTTCGAGTTTCCCGGCATCAGCAGTCAGCAACTTGGCAAACTCCTCTTTCATGTACGCATCGCGGCGGGCGACAAACTGTTCTGGCAACTCATCCCCTTCCCACACCAGGTAAAGCTCCAAATCCTCCGGATCCCACAGCGATGGATCGGCCGAACTCCAAGACTGCGTATAAGGATAAATCTGAACCCCGATCGACAACACTCCGTTCGCCGCCCGCGTACCGTATCCCTTCAGTGCCTCCGGCCCTTTGACCATCCAGGCACCAATCATCTTCTGTTCCGGCAGCCCCAAATAAGTATCCAGCGTTTCAGCCGACAACTCCTCGCCCCCGTCCATTATCAGAGGCGGATGTTTCGGATCGAAACGGAAATCTGCCGGATCGCCATAAACCGCATACACTACCGGCTCATCGGATACGGGCAGATGGGTCAGAGCAACCGACTCTTTCAAATGAAATTCCAAGGCAATGTCCGTTTCCATCGGAATTCCGAAGCGGCTACCGACTGATTTTACTTTCCGATCCGTCTCCCCTCCGACAAGGTAACACACGATCGGCTTCTCCGAAACGATCGTAAAGCGGCCCTCCGCGTCGGTCACAACCCGCCGGCCGCCGCTGCAAATAAACTCATAACCGGCCCAAGGCTTATCGTCCCGGCCAAATACGCGTCCGGTAAAGGTGTGCGCCCCCGATTCTGCCGTTTGCTTTTCAAGAGCGGTACGCTCGAGATTAGCCAGCAATTCGGCCATGGAGCCTTCGACCGGTGGCATTCCCCCTTCCGGTGTACCGACCATACGGTCGTCCGCACCAGCAGGAAGAGGCATTTCACCGTTTCCGGAATTTTTCGTAGTTTTGTCCTCCGGAAGGACATAGGAGGTCTGTGCGAAAGTGCCGAGCGCCAGGCACGCAAGCGGCAGGACATAGAGCGCCTTGGCCCTGGCCCACCTCGATGATCGTTTACGCAACATCATGGTAATTCGGTTTTTAAGGTTACTATGATTAAGGCTGTTGGCAATTGAGTACCACCTCCCGCCAACGGCCTTTTTTATCAACAGCATCTGATAATCTTTCGCATCGACCCCGCAGCGGAGCACCTGCTCGTCGGCCTCGTACTCGTGCACGGCACGCAGTTCCACACGCAACAGCCACATCGCGGGGTTGAACCACTGCAAACACCCCAGCAAATCGACCAGCAGCAGGTCCCACGAATGGCCCAACCGTTGATGCGCCTGTTCATGCACGAGGATCGTTCCTCCGCCGCAGGCATAATCCTCCTCGGACATCACCACATATTTCATCCAACTGAACGGAGCTCGAATCCGGTTCGACAACACCAATACGCTCCCGTTTCCGAGCGGTATGCGCCGGCCGCGGCGCGTCATTCGCACAACCCATACGATGTTGCATACGGTCCATCCCAACGTCGCAAATATCCCTGCAAAATAGATGATTCCGAGCAAAACGCCCCAGTCGAACGGTTCGGGAGCAGGCTCCGGCTCCTCTATTATCATCAGGTCCCGGGTATCGTCGGGGATTCGGTTTTCGAATACCATGTCCCGCCGGAAATAACTTTCCGGAATCACGTCGATCCCAGCGGTGGATACCCCGGGCAACTCCTTCTCGACGGTAATTACGCACAAAGGCAGCAAAAACGACAGCAGCAACACTCCGCACAACAACACCCTGTTCATCCGATGCAGCGTATCGCGGCTCAACAACAACTTGTAAAACAGGTAAAAAACCGCCAGGCATCCCGCAGCCTTCAGACTGTAAAGCAGAAAGGTCGGCATAGGACTATCGTTTTTCGGTTTGACTTTCGATTTGCCGGATCAGCTCGCGCAGATCGTCCACGGAGATTTTCTCCTCCCGTACGAGCGACGAAACCACCCCGAGGTAGGAATTGTCGAAATACTTGCTCACCACGCCCTTCAGCGTCTTGCGGCTGAACTCCTCCTCGCTGACGAGCGGATAATACTGGTAGGTGCCGCCATAGGCCTTGTGTCCGACGTACCCTTTCGCCTCGAGGCCACGCACCATCGTCGATAACGTATTGAAATGAGGTTTCGGTTCGGGCCAGAGCGCAACCAGCTCGCGCACGAACAACGGGCCCCGCGTCCAGAAACAACGCATCAGCTCCTCTTCTCTGGGTGTCAGCTTTTCCATAGTCGATGTCGGTTAAAGTCGAACGAAACAGGACCTGCACAAACGGCAGCACAGCTCCGCATTGCCGGCTCCTGCACAAAAATCTTCTGAAACAAAGATAACTAAAAAAATTTCACATACAACTATTTTTTATAGTTTTCAAACTAAAAAATTTAGTTTTGCAGGAAAAACAGAGAGCAACCCGCTGTAAAACAACAAAAAAATAATAGACAAGATAAAAAATTCTTGTCTATTATCAGAATTAAGATATGGAAAAATCTTCCTATTCCTCGTCGCGGTGCAGCTTCTCTACGTAAATGGCATGCTGCATGGCGATACGCTTCGCAACCGAAGGTTTGGTGAAATACTGGCGACGACGAAGCTCCTTCAGAACACCCGTACGCTCGTATTTACGTTTGAATTTCTTGAGGGCCTTCTCGATGTTCTCGCCCTCTTTTACCGGCATGATAATCATAATTCGTTGCTTTTTTTATTGTTTTTTACTCTAATTTCTAATGGATCGTGTCTTGTATCGGGGCGGGACTCCATCCGGACGACGCCGACTCCCCGTTCGGTATGTCTTTCGAGGCTTCTCGTACCGTAAACCGAAGATACGGGGCCAATCGCTCGGCCTCACGCGGGGTTAATATGTGCTCTTCAACCAACTCTTCGACGGTACTCCAACCTCCTTTCAATTGTCTTTTACTAAATAACTTCCTAAATACGGCGGGCGGCAAATAAGGATGCCCCTTGAGCGTACTCGGAGGTGCAAAGTTAATATCAATTTTTCGAATTTTGAAACTATCGCAGTAAATTTGTTTCACGATCCGCTCGAAATTGGACTCCGTGACCTGCGGAACCTCGGCCAACTGATCCACGCTGTAAAATCCGCCGAGCCGCTCCCTGTATCGAATAATGGCCATGACGCTCTTCTCACCGATCCCAACTACCGAGCGTAAGGTCGCCGAATCGGCCCCGTTGAGCTCGATCAATCCGGAGCGAACGGGCTCCGGTTCCGGAAAAATTACATAAGGGAGCAAAAGATCGGCCACCGAATCGGCGATCATATAGCAAGCCCGAAAACCCGCTTCATCCCGAAGACCTTCGTAAAGATCCCGATAACGGACAATGGCCTCGGCCTGACGGACGGAAAAACCGAGCGACGCGAGATAGGATGCGGACACCGTATCGATCCTGAATCGTTCGCGGGGCACGATCATCCTCGGCTCCTGCGGGACATACTCCCGATATTCCCGACGCGGAGAAGGTGTCAACGCATACTCGCGTCCGATCCGAATATAGGGTTCCAGAATAAAATAGACCGAATCGGTCATGCCGTAGCAGGTAGCCACATCCTCGGGGATCCGAAACACTTTGCCCGCTGCGCGGTACTTCAGCAGGCTGACCGCCATGCGGGAGGTGAGTCCCAGCCGCCGCAGATCGGCATACTCCACCGTATTGGGATCGAACTCGAACAGCCTCACGGAGTCCGCCGCAACCGTCGCTTCCATCTCCGCCTCTGCCCGGTCGGCAGATACCGCGCTCTCCCGCCGTTCGGCCAGGAGCAGTCCGGCGACGAACACTCCCGCCAGCAGGAGGAACACCACGAGCGCCCGGCGCTCACGCGTCTGGAAAAGTCCGGCCATCCTCTACCACGCAGCTTTGTCGGACAACAACAACGTCCGGTAACGGTCGGAAGGCGATTCGAGCCGCTCACCCAAACCATACTCCGCCCAACGTTCGTCCACCTTCCGAACGACCTCGGGCAGCGAAGTCACCACATTGGGAAAACGCGAAGGGTTGCCCGCAATGCCGGGCCGCTTGCTCCGGGCATCCGCGCACAGCACACCGTCGCGGCACTCCACATCCCGCCGGGGATCGGTATTGGCCGCAGCGAGCCACAGCAGCTCGTCCGGGCGCAGCGTCCGGGCGTGTCCGTCGAAAAGAACGACATAGCGAATCCCCCGGCACGGATTTCGGGCAAGGAAAGCGGCCAGATCCGGCTTCTGTTCCACCGCATCATCGGCAAAGAGCAGCAAGGCCCCCCACTTCCCGGCAAGTCCGTCCGCGACCTCGACCAGACCGGGCGTCAGCTCGAACCGCTCCGGAAGCCGAACGGCCTCCGCTGGAGCGGACGGATCGATCTCCGTCAGGTCGAACGCCAGTTTACCGCCGAACCCGGGCGTCGCGGTCGCATGGTCGAGTACGTCGTAAACTCCCTCGCTTACAATCAAATCGCGCGGGAACTCGGCCCGGCGCAACAAGGCGGCCAACCGGTCCGGATCATGCACGTCGCAATCCTCGCCCGTAATGACGAGGTATTTATTGAACATCATCTGCCCGGCCCCCCAAAGTCCCTGCGCTACTTTATGGGCTTGTCCCCGGTAGCGTCTGTCGATCGACACCACGGCCAAATTGTGCGCCGTACCGAAAACAGGCATCGTCAGCTCCTTCACTTCGGGCTGTACGGCCAGCCGGATCGGAGCCAGGAAAATCTTCTCGGTGGCCTTGGCGATATAGGCGTCCTCCTGCGGAGGAATGCCCACCAGCGTCGCAGGATAAACGGCATCGCGCCGCCGCGTGACGGCCGTCACATGGAAGCGGGGATATTCATCGGTCAGCGAGTAAAAACCCGTATGGTCGCCGAAAGGCCCTTCCACCGTCTTCGGCTCCGACGGATCGACATACCCTTCGATCACGAAATCGCAGTCGGCCGGCACATAAATATCGTTGGTGATACACTTCACCAGTTTCACCGGGCGCCGGCGCAGAAACCCCGCCAGCAGGTATTCGTCCATGTTGTCCGGCATCGGAGCCGTCGCAGCATACGTATAAGCCGGATCGCCGCCCAACGCTACCGACACGGGCATCCGCCGCCCGGCACGCCTGTAACCTTCGTAATGACGGGCTCCGGTCTTGTGCAGGTGCCAGTGCATGCCCGTCGTGCGGGCGTCGAACAGTTGCAGCCGGTACATGCCCACGTTGCGGATTCCCGTTTCGGGATCGAGGG
>OHHC01000472.1_pt1 | contig 16556 bp, 14 predicted proteins | sample 1606381 | NCBI WGS metagenome assembly OHHC01 (sample SAMEA3879581, study PRJEB24766) | human gut metagenome | biome: human-associated habitat; feature: feces | place: USA | collected 1985/1987 | reverse complement strand
TGACTCATGATTCTGTTTTGGAAAAAGACCGATAAAAGCGGCAAGAAAAAGCCGCCGAAGCCTGCTGTTCCCCGTACCGCCCAGCAGTCCATCCCCATGCAGCGGATGTTTGAGGATGGCACCTGCCGGGTGAAGCCCAACTATTACACCCGCACCATCCAGTATCAGGACATCAATTATCAGCTTGCCCAGCAGGAGGACAAGACCGCTATTTTCGAGGAATGGTGCAGTTTTCTGAACTTCTTCGATTCCAGCATCAAATTTGAATTGTCCTTTGTGAACATGGCAACCGACAGCACTGAGTTTGAAAAGAGCATCCGCATTCCGTTCCAGAAGGACGGTTTCGATGATGTTCGTGCTGAGTACAGCCAGATGCTGCGCCAGCAGCTTGCCAAGGGCAATAATGGTCTGACCAAGACCAAGTTCATCACCTTTGGTGTGGAGGGCGAAAGCATGGCGCAGGTCAAGCCCCGGCTCGACCACATCCAGAACGATCTGCTGAACAACTTCCACCGGCTGGGGGTGCAGGCAAAACCCCTGAATGGTGCCCAGCGGCTGAAACTCATGCACGATATGTTCAACATGGACGGCGCATCCAAGTTTCACTTTGACTGGAAAGACCTCGTAAAAAGTGGTCTGTCCGTGAAGGATGCTATTGCGCCCACCGCCTTTGCCTTCAAAAATTCCCGGACGTTCCAGATGGGCGGCATCTACTGCGCCGCCAGTTTTCTGAGCATCACGGCATCCGACATCAGCGACCAGCTGCTGAAAGACTTCCTCGATATGGATTCCAGCCAGATCGTCACCATGCACATCCAGTCCGTTGACCAGAACAAGGCCATCAAGACGGTCAAGCGCACCATCACGGAACTGGATCGCAGCAAAATCGAGGAGCAGAAAAAAGCCATCCGTGCCGGATATGATATTGACATCATTCCGTCGGATTTGGCAACCTACGGCAGAGATGCAAAAGCCCTGCTGAAGGAATTGCAGAGCCAGAACGAGCGGATGTTCCTTGTCACATTTCTGGTGCTGAACACCGGGCGCACGGAGCAGGAGCTGGAAAACAATGTTTTTCAGGCATCCAGTATTGCACAGAAGCACAACTGCAACCTGTGTCGGTTGGATTTTCAGCAGGAGCAGGGGTTGATGAGCAGCCTGCCGCTGGCAGACTGTCAGATTGAAATTCAGCGTGGTCTTACCACCAGCAGCACGGCAATTTTTATCCCGTTTACCACGCAGGAACTGTATCAGTCCGGCAAAGAAAGCCTGTACTATGGGCTGAATGCTCTGTCCAACAACCTTATCATGGTGGATCGCAAAAAGCTGAAAAATCCGAACGGTCTGATTCTCGGCACTCCCGGTTCCGGCAAAAGTTTCTCGGCAAAGCGTGAAATCACCAATGCGTTTCTGGTGACGGACGATGATATTATTGTGAACGATCCAGAAGGCGAATACTCGCCGCTGGTGAATCGGCTGAAAGGTCAGGTCATCAAAATCAGCCCCAACAGCACCCAATTTATCAACCCCATGGACATCAATGCCAACTACTCCGAGGAAGATAACCCGCTTTCCCTGAAAGCAGATTTTATCCTTTCCCTCTGTGAACTGGTGGTGGGCGGCAAGGAAGGTCTGCTGCCGGTGGAGAAAACCGTCATTGACCGCTGTGTGCATCTGATTTACCGCAAATATTTTGCGGACCCCTGCCCGGAGAATATGCCCATCCTTGAGGATCTGTACAACGCCCTGCTCCAACAGGACGAAAAAGAAGCCCACCATGTTGCTACGGCGTTGGAAATCTATGTGAAGGGCAGTCTGAACCTGTTCAACCACCGCACCAATGTGAACGTCAACAACCGCATCGTCTGCTATGACATCAAGGAACTGGGCAAGCAGATGAAGAAGCTCGGTATGCTCATCGTGCAGGATCAGGTCTGGGGGCGTGTCACGGCAAACCGCAGCAGCGGCAAGTCCACCCGATATTATATGGATGAGATGCACCTTCTCTTAAAAGAGGAGCAGACTGCGGCGTATTCCGTGGAGATCTGGAAGCGTTTCCGCAAGTGGGGCGGCATCCCGACTGGTTTAACGCAGAACGTGAAAGACCTTCTTTCTTCTCGTGAGGTCGAGAATATTTTTGAAAATTCAGACATGATCATCATGCTGAATCAGGCGGCAGGAGATCGGCAGATTCTCGCAAAGCAGCTCAACATCTCGCCCCATCAGCTTTCCTATGTCACCCACTCCGGTGAGGGCGAGGGACTGCTGTTTTTTGGCAATGTCATTCTTCCCTTCGTTGACCGTTTCCCCACCGATCTGGAACTCTACCGCATTATGACCACCAAGTTGGGTGAAGTTTCGGAGGGGCAGAAATGAGCAAGCCGAAACTGAACATCAAAGAGGAAACGTCTGCCAAAAAGACCCGTTCGCCCCCGAAAAAAGCCAAGGTGGAGCAGTCGGTGCCCAGAAAGAAGAAGCTGAAAACCGATGCAGATAAAGCTGCGGAAAAGGCACAGCATCTGCGGTTCGGCAAGGCAGAACTGACCCCGGACGAACTGAGCCGGTTGAGCAAGGCACAGAAGCGGGAAATGTACGCCGCCCATGCCGCCCGGTCTGCGGTGCACCGGGAGGTTGACCAGTACGAGGATGACAATGTGGGCACGCAGGCTTTGAGCGAGGGCGAAAAGGCGGCTGGAAGTGTCCGGGATATTTCCAAGAGCCGTTACGCCAAAAAGCTGAAAAAGAAAGCCAAGATGCAGGGCAAGAAAGGCACCAAAACCGCAAAATCTTCTGCACAGGAGCCAACTGCGGCACAAGATACAGGCGCATCCGGCACCGGCAAGGGTGGCTCCAACTGGCTTTCACGCTGGAAACAGCGGCAAGAAATCCACAAAAGCTACTATGCCGCCGCCCGGTCCGGCACAGCGGCGCAGACCGCAGGCGGTAAGGCTGCATCCAATGGCGCATCTGCTGCCCGATCCGGCGTGGAACAGGCGGTGGAGAAAGGCAAAACTGCCGTCAGCACCGCTGTAAAGGGGCTGATGAATGCCGCCAAGAGCAACGCACACGTTCTGGTGATCGTGGGCGTTTTTCTTTTGCTCATCCTCATGGTCATGTCTGGTTTTTCCTCCTGCGGCATCCTCTTTTCGGGCGGTACACAGGTATCCGGGCAGACCATGTACTCTGCCGAGGACCGGGACATCCGGGGCGCAGAACAGGACTACAAGAAGCTGGAAAAGGAACTGGATAAAAAGATCAAGCGCACCCCTACCGACCACCCCGGCTACAACGAGTACCAGTATCACCTTGACCTCATCGAGCATGACCCGTGGCAGCTCACTTCGTATTTGACCACACTCTACGACGATTACACTCGCAGCGAGGTACAGGGCAAATTGAAGGAGACCTTCAAAAAGCAGTATAAGCTGACCACATGGGTGGAGGTGCAGATACGGTATAAGACCGTGTGGGTCATCAGTCCGGCAGGAATCCCAGTTCCCACACAGGTGCCTTATGAGTACCGCATTTTTCACACAAAGCTGGTGAACCGTGGCTTGGAAGTGGTCATTCGGGAAGAACTGAATAACGACCAATGGAGACGTTACGAGATTTTCCAAGATACCTTGGGCGGTAGACCTTATCTATTCAACGGCGGATTGCCGCCCGGTGGTTCTGACGGCTCCGGCGCACCGGGTATTGATTATCAGGTTCCGGCAGAAGCCCTGACCGACAGCGAATTTGCCGCCATCTACAAGGAAGCCCAAAAGTATGTGGGTACGCCCTACGTCTGGGGTGGCTCCACCCCGGAAACCGGTTTTGATTGCAGCGGTTATGTCTGCTGGGTCTACAACCAGAACGGCTACGATGTGGGGCGCACTACGGCAAACGGTCTGTGGAACAAGAGCCAGCACATTTCCGAAGCAGAAGCAAAGCCCGGTGATCTGGTCTTTTTCAAAGGCACCTACGACACCCCCGGCATGAGCCACACCGGAATCTATCTGGGCAACGGCATGATGGTCAGTGCCGGAGACCCCATCAAGTACGCAAACATTCACTCGTCCTACTGGGAGAAGCATCTCGCTGGGTTCGGACGGCTTTCAAAATGACTGGAGGAGTTTTATGAGCGAAAAATCGGATAAGCTGCGGGCGATGCTGAAAAAAGAGAAGGAGCGCCGCATCAAATTGAACAACCGCATCGAGATTCTGGAGCGGCGCATTCAGGAGGAGGATTCCGCCGAGGTCAACGAGATGGTGCGGACTGCAAAGGTCACGCCGGAACAGCTTGCCGCCCTGCTGCGGCAGTCGGCAACCGCCACCCCGAACCCGGCTGCGCTGTCTGCCGTGGGTGCAACTTTTGAGAAGGAGGTCGATGCAGATGAAGATTAAGAAACTGGGCGCACTGCTGGTATCGGTGGCACTGTGCGCTGGCATGGCGGCTCCCGCTTTTGCCTATGGCGGAGAGCCTGTGGAGGAAGTGGAACAGCCCGTCCTGACTTCTACCACCGATGAAGAAGATGTGGTCACTGTGACCGATGAGGAAGCTGGTGCCCTGACCCCGGAGGGCAATCTGACGCTGGTGGATGATTACCATACCAGTTATTCGGATGGCTCTGGCCAGCAGTTCATCACGCTGGTGTCGAAGTCTGGCAACACATTCTATCTGGTCATCGACCGCAACGACAAGGGGGAAAACACCGTTCATTTCATGAATCTTGTGGATGAATCCGACCTTCTTTCCCTGATGGAAGATGAAGATGCCGATGCCTACACCGCTGAAAAAGAAACGGCGGCGCAGGCAGAGCAGGAGCGTAAACAGGCCGAAGAGGATGCGAAAAAGGCTGCGGAAGAAGCGGAGGCATCCGGTTCTGAACAGACTGGTGGCAACAAAGTTACGAAGTATGCTGCTACGTTCTTAGGCGTACTGGCACTGGTCGGTTTGGTTGCTGGCGGTGGCATTTACACCTTTATGAAGCAGAAGCAGAAAAAGCAGGCAGAAAAAGAAGCCCTTGACCCCGATGCAAACTACACTGAGGACAAGGGCGACTTTGAAATCCCTGTGGAGGATGAGCCGGAGGAGACCGGCGAGGAGGATAACGCAGAAGAATAATTCTATTGGCGGCATTTGCCGCCGTACATATTGCAATCCGAAACAGATTGGAGGGATTCTTATCGCAAAATTAGTCGTGGCGGAAAAACCATCCGTCGCAATGTCCTATGCCAAAGTCCTCGGTGCAACCAGCCGTCAGGATGGCTACCTTGAGGGCAACGGCTATCTGGTGAGCTGGTGTGTGGGTCATCTGGTGGAACTGGCTCCGCCTAATGTCTACGATGACAAATACGTCAAGTGGAGCATCGCAGATTTGCCCATCCTGCCGGAAAGGTGGCAGTATCTGGTGTCTGCCAGCACCAAAAAGCAGTTTGACATCCTGCAAAAACTTATGCACCGCCCGGATGTGGACAGCGTGATCTGTGCTACGGATGCAGGACAGTGCGGTTGGGTGACTTAAGAAAAAGGAAAAAGAGACCTCATCTCGTCAAAAAACTAAATCATAAAAGCATCAAAGAGGGCATTCAAATGAAACAAAATCGAATTTTTGACCAGAATAGTTCTCAAAAAGCACGTTCTTGGCACTATAATATGGACACCAACCGAGCGGAAGCCCAGTTCGCTGATGGCTCTGCCATTGCCATTGACTGCCTTGCCATCGAGGACGAATACGGCAATACCCCGGCACAGCGAGCTGAACTTGATTGGCTACTATACAACAAGCCCTTGGAGTGCGTCCAGCTTGTGCTGAGTGGTGAGATTGAGCATTATCTCTCACTTGGCTGTGACCATGGCAAACTGAAAGACTAACCTCTAAATAGGCCAAACAACCCGCTACTTGCAGTCGCTGCAAATGGCGGGTTGTTTGCTTATTTTAAGTTTTTCCTTTGCTCATAGTAGTGCAAAATCAATGTAGTGCAAAATCAATGGCCCAACGGTCAAAGAAATCACAAATATCAGGCAAATCTACTGGTTTCTTATAAATGTCATTCTAAAATTCAATGGATTTTGCTATTTCTAGCACTTGTTTTTTCGACACGAAAGTCGATTTAACCCTATATTTTATGTATCTCTCGATGATTTCAAGTTTGCCATTTTGGGGGCTTGATTATTGAGAAAATTCTAAATTCCAAAAAGGTCTATCATTTTCATCAATCGCATCGTTATTGAGAATAAGCACTGCACCACCACTTAACAGAGGAGGCAGCTGTAAATAGCTTATATTATTTATTGAGAAAATGAAACGCTATTGCAACAGTTGAATACTGTATATTTTATCAAATTGATACGGATCTGATAGCAACACCTTACCGTTTGATATCACAAGAATGCTTTCGCCTTCTTTAAGATACGACAACTGAAGATTTCCTTTCAAGTAGTTTGATACGCCATAAATTATATAATTGTCATCCGTATCATATAATTGATTTTTTGCAGTCGCATAAATACAATTGTTCTTCAGGTCAACTTCTTCAATTATAAGTTCCGATTTTTTTCTTCCGAATGTATTCGATTGAAATAGAATGCAGAGAACCACTGCCACAAATGCTATGCCAACCATAATCTTCCGTTTGCATTTCATTTTATCAACCTCTGTATGAAAGGAACAGCGTATAAAGCGATTGTGTTATTCTCAATGCCCCTGTATAAGAAGTTGGATATGAAGAACCATCAATTGTGCTTCCATCTTTATGGATTCCGATAGCTACATACCCAGCTCCAGAAATATATTCTACAAGAGGACCACCACTAAAGCCACCTGTCAAATCCCAATCGCCCTTGAGATATTTTGAAGTCTGACTTCTAATATACCCAGAAGATTTACACATCCGATATCTCGCATCGGCACCATTTATTTGGCTCGGATAGCCATAAGCATACACCAACTGTGATGATGAATAATTGCTAGACTGCCAATGTAACCCAAGCCATCCCGTTTTCGTTCCTAAATTATTCTTGAGCGTAATAATCGCCCAATCCTCCGAACTTGTTCCAGCAAGATAAGAATCACTAACAATCATCGAACTTGCCGATACATTTTCGCTTCCAAAAGGTTTACTATTATCAGATCGAGCAGGTGCGACATTTACCGACTTAACGTAGGCTTTTTCCTTTATACTGTATAGATTATGTGCTGCTGTTGCAAGTGCATTAGGCCCAATCATAAATCCAGAACCATAATTTGTCCCTCCATTATTGGTCGTTATCTGTAGGCATACCGTACTACAATATGGTGTTGCCGTTGGATTATCAACAACAGTGATATCATTGCTTCCGATAATCGCATACAGATCGGATAGATCAATATCCGAAATCTTTCCATTTGGAAAATAGCCTGCAGTTGTCTCTCCATCCGTGAAGGAATTGGTTTCAACTATAATTTCCTCTATAGATTCTTCTTTTGTATCAAAATCGTATCTATGGTATCTCTCGATATGAGATTTGCTTCCATCACTTTGATTATCTGCAAAAGCAGTCAGCCCAGAGTTAAGCTCCATTGAAGAAAGAGCCACAATCCCACTTGCTTTCAAAAAAATTCTACGAGATATTTTTTCACTAGCTATTTTAATTTTCCTTCTTTACTTTTAGAGTATACACAAGATTTCTTATACATCAGTTGCTCTGCATTGGAAACACCTCCGTAAAATTTTTCATACGTTAGAGCCATCCTTATTTTAGATTTCAACTTTTACTTTCGCAAAAAAATAAATACCACTGATTTTTTATCCAATAGCCGTGCTAAGATTTATCTCTATGGGATTCAACACATGCGTCTGCTGGCACAACCAAGCCCAATTGTTCACTGTAGTAGTAAACAAGTCGTCATAGTTGTTGTCATATGCAAAATCAAATGTGTCATGAACGGTAATCAAGTAATACATTATAGAATTACCAATCATGAAGCCTGTTCCAGAGGTGCTTACCCTATGCAATGCATAGAATAAATCTGCATTATCAGACTTTTGAATTGTAAAAGACCAACTTCCTCCACTAAAATCTTTCAAGCCACTATTAAGTACTTTGTTTTTATAATTATTAAAAACTGTTGTCGTGTTTAACTTGTCAAGCAATGGCGTCGAAGAATCCGTCACACTCTCAGAATAGTCAATATTATATACAGAGAATTCAACCATAAGAGCCGCACATTCATATCCCTTATCCCGTGCAATTTGCGCAGCTGCCAACCATGCAAGCTGTGTATTATTTAACAAATTTCCAGATGCACGTGTTTGATCTTCATCTTTCATCTTATCGATAAACTTATTTAATTCATCTATCGACATTCCCGAAAAATCAACATGATACTTATCATTCATGCTTTGAATAACAGGATTGCTAGCTTTACGGCTGCTTATGTTAGCAGCATAAGACACAGTATTTATCGAAAACAAAAAACACACTGAAAGAATTAATGATACGAACCTCTTCATAACGAACCTCCTTAAATTCTGTACTCTACTATATAAATTGTGTGCTTCTCATCATCCCAGACAACGAGACTAAAATTCACATCTTCAGAATGTAAAAGCAATGTATTCATTTCGGCTTCCGAGCGTAGTTCCTTATGCTGACTATTATCATAAAGAAAAAAATTTCCACTTGCAATTTCAGGAATCACAAAATCTAATCCAAAATATGACGACACATTTTTTAATATAGAAGATATGGTTGGAGAATCATTAATTTTCTCCCATGAATCGAGTTGATGAATAATTTTGGCTGCATCCACATCGTAGTATACCGCTAACATTATCCCATCATTTTGCAATCCGCCATAAGCCTCATATATCAACGATTCAGAGTATGTTGCTTTTCCAATTTTGAATTGTTTCAAATAATCTCGTTTTTCATATTTGCTTTTTCTTCCAAGCATAAAGCCCAAAAGCAAGCACAGTGCGACTATAGCTAGGTATCGGATAACTCGCGTTGGTCTCGCCTTTATAATTACCTCACACCTTTCTAACTTGCTGAAATATATAACAAACTCCACTTATCTACTGGTACTTCCGGTAATGGTTTCGCTCCGTCCATCGGAATAGCTAAAGGTCGCAGAATACTCAAGCCTATAAGATTTTCCGGGCTTAGTGTTAAAGCTACTGCTCACCATGCAGGTTGAGGTCGTGCTGCTGTTTGAGCAGCTACTTACTTTTTGCCATGTTCCAATTGTCCCCTTTTCATAGAGAACGCCTGAAACGCTGATTTTCTTTACTCCAGTTCGAGTCTGGGCATCAACCTGATAGTATGTTTGGTAAATAGATCCGTTGACCGTACTATCGCCTACATACCGTTCAGACTTTTCAGCGGCCATTGCGGTGCAGGCAAAGCTCAAGAGAATCACCGCTGAAACAACAATGGACAACAAACGCTTTTTCGACATAGACATACACCTCCGTTTTTTTGCTCCCATCAAGAGCCTTTGTATAATCAACGCAATTCGCATTCGCTTCGTTTCAATTTTCAGGAGAAAATTTTTCAAATTTTCCATCTTTGTAAGTTCAGACAAAAAGAAAGCCAGACATTTGTGAACTCTCACAAGTGTCCAGCTTTCTTAACGGATACCTTCCGCAATTTTCATAATCTCATCGTATGGAATGTTTCCCATAACGGTATGTGTAATCCCCCGATGTTCCCAACTTAGAGTATAAACATTCTTTCCATGTTCATCCGTACTGGTTCCAAGTACACCATCTGCTTCTCCGACCTTTACGGTTTCGTACACTGTATGCTCATTATCAAACAGGGACTGCTGCCCTGGCTGGATAATTGAGCAACGGACTGTGTAGCTTTCCTCTGTTTCTTTTGACGAGTAAACATGTAAAAAGTTTTCTGCTCGCTCAAATTTCTGCACATCGTCCATTTCAAAGCCGTTCGGCACATAATGGTCGCTGTATCCATCCGGGAGCCACTCCAGCGGTTCGCCATCCACCTGATAAGTCAGCTGCATCTCAATGGGCAGAAATTTTTGAATCATCGTATAGACTGCCCTGCGGAAATCAGCGCTGACCGCAAGAGCACCAACCGTCAGCATTACGAGTGTCAATGCCGCAATTAGTACTCGTTTCAACACTGGGTGGTGCTTTTTCTTCTTTAAGGCCTCTGTCATTCGTTCGTCCCATTGGGACGTATCTGGGTAGATTTCCTCAAACTGCTTTGGCGTTGGAAGCGAATCCAGTTCTCTTTGCGCATCTGCACGAAGTGCCATCATCAAAGCCGCATCAAATGAAATGTCTGTCCGCTCACTCATGGCTGTTCATCTCCTTCCATAATAGTTTTCGTCCTCGAAAGAGCCGTGTTCGTACCACTTCATCCGTTAATCCCAGCGATTTTGCAATCTCACGGTTTGTATATCCCATTGCCAAAAGGCGTAGCGGATCACGGTACATCGGTTTCATTTGGCCAATCAGTTCTGTTAGACGTTCAATGTTATCGGTGCTAACTGCTGCATCATCCGGCACCGGAGCGGCATCTGGTTCGTTTGGGACATCTTCCAGCAATTCTTCTCGTTGTTTGCGAAGCATATCATATGCACGGCTTCTACTACAACTAACGAGATAAGCAGCGAGTTCGTGACAGTTTTCTCGATGAATTTTAGAAAAATTTTTTGCAACGTACAAAAATACCTCTTGTAGCACATCCTCTGCCAGATACGAATCATCCATGATTTTGTAAGCGGTATGGTAAACCAGCCGTTTGTATGTATTGTACACCTCGGTAAAATCTTCTTCAAAGTTTCGATCATCAAGCACACTTAGATATAACGCAAGCAACGCAGTCACCTCTATTCACATTGATTGTGTGTAGTGTACCACGAACCAATAAAAATGTCGAATACAACCAACTTTTGAAAAGGAGCGTGATGCCATTGACCCAACCGAAAACCGATCTCGCCTATCTCCGCAGCGAGAAAGCCAAAGCAGAACAGCAGCTGCGCTACTACCAGCACCGGGAGAAAATTCTGGAACACCAGATACCGGAGCTGACCCGCAAGGCCCGTGTGCATCGGCTGTGTACCCGTGCCGGAATGCTGGAAAGTTTTCTGATTGCGCCGGAAGAACTCACCAACGATCAGGTGATGGAGCTGCTGAAAATTGCGTTCCGTCAGCCGGAAGTTGCGCTGGCTCTTGCAAAGATGATTCACGACCTGCACGAAAGCCGCAGCGTTCCGCACCCTTTAGAATAAAGGGCGCAATTATACACCGTTCCGGTGAAATTGCGGTCTTGCAGACGGCTCGATGAAATCGAAGCTGGCGTTTGTGCGCCAGCCCGATTCCATCCCAAGGAAAACTGCATTTTCCTTGCGCTGCTTTGCAGCTATCCTTTTGCTGCTCCCGCCTGAGACCGAAGCGCACAGCACTCCGCTCCAAGGCGGCGAGTACAACCGAATACGATTCCTGACCGTTCATCAAGAGCAATCTTGCTGGGCGGTCTTTTTGTTTGGGGGTGATGCCTATTCCGTGTCCGCATTTCAAAATCACGATCGTCAAGCGCAGCCAAGGGCAGTCCGCTGTTGCCGGGGCCGCTTACCAGAGCGGCGAACGGCTGTTCAGCGAGTACGACCAGAAAACGAAATTCTACAACAAGAAGAAAGAACTCGTCCATGCCGAAATCATGCTGCCGCCCCATGCGCCGTCCGGATATGCAGACCGGGCAACGCTCTGGAACGCCGTGGAAGCCGTGGAGAACCAGTGGAACTCCCAGCTTGCCCGGCGCATCGTGCTGGCGTTTCCGGTGGAGGTGCCGAAGGAACAGTATCTTCCCATGCTCAAAGAATTTTGCAACGAGCAGTTTGTTTCCAAGGGCATGATTGCCGACTTTGCCATCCACGACAAGGGCGATGGCAACCCACACGCCCACATTCTGCTGACCATCCGGGCAATGGATGAACACGGCAAGTGGCTCCCGAAAGCCCGAAAGGTATACGACCTTGACGAGAACGGCGAACGCATCCGGCTTCCATCCGGGAACTGGAAGTGTCACAAGGAAAACACCGTGGACTGGAACGACCAGAAGTACGCCGAGGTCTGGCGGCATGGCTGGGAAACCATCACCAACCGCTATCTGGAAGCCGCTGGCAGACCGGAACGTGTTGATCTCCGCTCATTCGAGCGTCAGGGCCTGCAGCAGATTCCGACCGTGCATCTCGGCCCCGCTGCTCACCAGATGGAAAAACGTGGGATAGAAACCTTTCTCGGCAACCTGAACCGGGACATTCGTGCCGCCAACAGCTTGATGCAGTCCATCCGCAGCGCCATCTGTGGACTGCAACGCTGGATCGCAGACCTGAACGAAAAGAAGCAGCTTCTTCTGGACGCTCTGGAAAAAGCAAAGGAACCCACGCTGTCCGACCTTCTGATGGACTATTTCAATCTCCGCAATGAGCAGCGCAGCGATTGGTCTGGCAAGGCAAAACTGAAATGCACTGTCCGGGACTTTGAGGAAGTCAAACGGGCGGTGGACTATCTGAAAGCTCATTCTCTGAACACCGTTGAGGATTTGAACCAAGCCATTGACAGCTTAAACCAGACCGCTGCTCCTCTCCGCGGGCAGTTGAAGCAGAACGAAAACCGTATGCGGGCAATCGCTCAGATCAAAGACGCTGCCGCCGTCCATGCCAAGCTGAAGCCCATCCATGACATCTTTATCAAGAAGAACTTCAAGCTGACCAAGGACGCTTACGCTGCCCAGCACAAGGAGGAACTGGACACGTTTAACAAAGCTGTCCGCACCCTGATGAAGCTGAACGGCAGCACAGCGGTGGATTTTTCGGCATTGGATGCCGAATTTTCTGCGCTGCAATCCGGCAGCGCAGAACTGCGTACCCAACTGGAAACCTTGCAGCCGGACGTCTCTGCCCTGAAAAATATCCGCAAGTATATTGACATGGTGCTGAATAAGCAGCAGCTTTCTGCACCGGGCGGTAAGATGCCGGAGAAGGAATCGGTGCTGAAACAGTTGGAGCAGTTTCAGCAGAAAAAGTCCCACCACAAAACGACTTCCACTACCCCAAACCGCGAAGAATCGCTCTAAACGATCTTTCTGTCACCGATATGCCGTTGCAATCAGTGGCAGAAATACATAATTCATTTGTTTTTTGCTGGCTTTTGGCTATTCTCGCTGGCTAGTGAGTAGAGGCGTACTTTTAAGGCAGAAATTTTCTCCAACACCCCCCATTTTAGGCCACTTTTTCTGTTAATAGTAGAAGCGCCTCTTTGAAAGCCGGTCATTTGTGACCTTTTTGTTAATTCTCAAAAAGATGGTTGTCTTTGGGCTGTTTTCGTTGCCTACCTATTGAGAGGATTTTTTCAAAAGCGGAGATTTGGTCTCAAGAATTACAATTCAATTACAAGTTTCTCACCAATGCTACGAAACAGGCGTTCTCGATGCCTACCAAGTGTAGGGCATCTTTTTCAAGACCATTCTCGGACTATTATGACGTTTTGTTTACAAAATTGCTTGCAATGCTACGAAATGGCCTTTTTCATCGGCTACCAAGTAGAAGGATGTTTTTCGTCCGTCAAAGTCCAGAAATCTTCCATATGTTCCTTGACAAGTGAATAGTTCAATCGTCCGGTACTTCACAAAAGGTACTTCTGTAACTCGCAGCCCGGTCATAACGAAGACGGGGTGGCTGAAATGCCAATGGTGCGGTGCAAGCCCGCCGCCGGACGATTCCCCACTCCTAGGGAAGTCGAGGACCAATATGGGAGACCTTAACTTATTAACGCAGTTGAGCACTTGTTTCGTGCTTTTCTGCGACTGGAGAATTGGAACCCACCAATTCTCGTTACATACTCTTTGTTCCTGATTTCTGCTTCAGCTGGAGGTGATCAACATTTCAGAATATCTTACCACGCAAACTCTGCTGCCGCCGTTTCTCCCATACCCACGCTTCCTTTTGGAACTTGACCTGAGCCAGACTGCAAAAATGACTTATGTGCTGCTGCTCGACCGTGCCACGCTCTCGCAGAAAAATCTCTGGATAGATGAACGTGGTTTCGTGTTTGTCATTTTTACGATTTGCTCTTTGGCTGAGCAGCTAGGGCGCAGCACTGTCAGTGTTTCCAGTGCGCTTAAGGAATTGGACGCTGCGGGATTGATTGAGCGCAGACGAACGCAGTTTTCTTCGCCCAATCACATCTTTGTGAAAATTCCAAATGTTGAATAGTTCTGCGTTTTTCACGATTCAAGAACCGCCAAAATCACGATTCTGTGATGCAGATTCTTAATGGCATCTGCAAAAGATATTTTTCCTATGCAGTATAGCAGCCTTTAAGACTGTATCAAAGAAAACTTTCACCTAACCAACGTAATAAAACAAAAAGAGAAAAACGAATAGAATCCATCCATTCCTTTCCGTATTTGCACCACATGAATGAGGAGGTCTGCCCTTGAACAAAGAAAAATCTGAGAAGAAGCCCACCACACGCAAACGTGCGCCGAGAAGTCCGAAGTCCGTGCGCCTGATCGTGGAACGCCATTATATCGGCAATGTGCCGATGAATACGCTTTTTCAGCGGCTTGTGGAAGAAGAAATTCGTAAAACTGCCGAATCGTATCTCGCCGCTGGCTAATTGGACGTTTTACTGCGGAAAAGGGCTTGCATCATCACGCAGCATCCGCTACAATGTGATTGATGAGGTCTCTTTTCCATTATGGAGGTACACATGGAAAAGGACAAAAAAGTAACTGCTTTATACTGCCGACTGTCAAAAGATGACGGTTCAAACAGCGAAAGCCTGAGCATCCGCACTCAAAAGGCGATGCTTATGGAGTATGCCACACGCAACGGTTTCGGGAATTGCCAGTACTATGTTGATGATGGTTACAGCGGTACGAACTCTGACCGCCCTGCCTTTCAGGAACTTCTGGATGATATCCGGGAAGGAAAGGTGGCAACAGTCATTACCAAAGACCAGTCCCGACTTGGACGCAACCACATCGAAACCGGAACGTATATGGAAATCTTCTTTCCTGAACACGGTGTCCGCTATATTGCAATCAACGATGGTTATGATTCCAACGAGCAATCTCAGATGGATATTGCCCCGTTCCGAAACATCATCAATGAAATGTACGCCAAAGACACTTCCCGAAAGATCAAGAGTGCCCTTCGGACACGCAAGAAAAGTGGAAAGTATATCTCCAGCGGCGCACCGTTTGGCTACCAGAAAGACCCTGCCGACCACAATCACCTTGTGATCGACCCGAACACCGCCCCCGTTGTTGAGTATATCTATTCAATGGCAGAGGAAGGGCTGGGGCTTCACCGCATCGCCAAGCGGCTCCACGATGAAAAAGTCTTGAAGCCGTGTTACTACAAGAAAGAGATGTTTGGCCGCTTTATTGATGATGAAAAGATGTATGATTGGGACAGTGCCTATATCAGTCAGGTTCTGCACAGCCCGGTCTACGCCGGACACATCATCTATGAAGCCAAGCCCACCGTGTCCATGAAATCCAAAAAGCGGCGTTATATTCCTTTTGAAGAACGTGCTATCGTTCCGAATACACATGAAGCAATCATCCCACAAGACCGTTGGGAGAACGTGCAGCGAATCCTTTACAGCCGTTCCAGTAGTTTTATGTGCGATAAGACCGACTACGACAATATCTTCAAAGGCATCGTCCGCTGTGCAGACTGCGGCAGAACGATGTTAGTCAAGGTTGAGCACAGGCGCAAACGTAACAGTGTTCTGGATCAGACCTTTTATTGTTGCAGCACTTATCGGAAATATGGTGCGAAAGCCTGTGACTCTCACAACTTGGAAGCCCGTGTTCTGCATGAAGCTGTCCTTGCGGACATTCAGGCACACGCAAAGGCCGCTGTGAGCAATCGGGAAGCCCTTGTGAAGAAGATTGCAAATCAGATGCACCTCCGGGTGTCCTCTGACCGGGCGCAGCACAAACGGGATTTGAAGCAGTGTAAAGCACGAATCGCAGAAATCGAAGACCTGTATGCAAAACTTTATGAGGACGTATCAAAGGGACTTCTCCCGGAGAAACGTTTTCAAATGCTTGCAGATCGCTACGACAAAGAACAGGCTGAACTGACCGAGAAGATTGAGCAGTACGAGCGGGAAGGCCGTGCTGAACACGGTCAGCTGGACAAGATTCAGGATTTTATTGATGAAGTCAGCAAGTACGCTGGCATCACCGAACTGAACTATAGGATTCTGCATCAGCTGATTGACAAGATTCTGGTATCCAAAGCGGAAAAGGTCGATGGCGAATACGTCCAGAAAATCCAGATTTTCTACCGCTTTATCGGCCCATTGGATGCCATCGAGTAACAATGTCAGAAAAGTCACCTCCGAGAACTATCCTACAGACGCAGGGCGTGAGGGCGAACTCATCTTCCGGCTGGTGTACCAGCAAGCGGGCTGCAAAAAGCCTGTTTCCCGCCTGTGGCTGTCCAGCATGGAGGAAAATGCCATCCGGGAAGGATTCGCCCATCTCAAACCGTCAACTGAATACGATGCGCTGTACAACGCAGCACTCTGCCGGGAAC
>OHHC01000469.1_pt1 | contig 16649 bp, 15 predicted proteins | sample 1606381 | NCBI WGS metagenome assembly OHHC01 (sample SAMEA3879581, study PRJEB24766) | human gut metagenome | biome: human-associated habitat; feature: feces | place: USA | collected 1985/1987 | reverse complement strand
ATATTGCGGTCGAAGCCAACCACAACTGCTCCGGCGAGGACTGCGCCATCTGCCACCAGCTGCAGGTCTGTGAAAATCTGCTCAAGAGCATTGGGCTTGCCGGTGCTGCTGCGGTTTTCGCCGCGGCGGTCAGGTATGCCCCGTGCAGGGTCATTCCCTCCTGCGCGGAGGTTGTCCGCACGTTTACTCTGGTTTCACTCAAGGTCAAGCTTTCAGATTAAATAAGAACTATTTACAAGGGTGTAGTCTATCCGTTTTCGGATAGGCTTTCGCGGTGTTGCCGTCACCCTTGTATTTTTGCGCCCAATTTTACGTTCTTATCATATTTGGAGGTACATATAGTCTATGAAAAAGATAACTGCGCTGCTGCTTGCGCTAATGATGTTGACCGGCGTCCTTGCCGGCTGCGGAAAGCCGAAGGATACCGGAAAAGCCGGCAAATTGAAGGTCGTCACGACCATCTTCCCCGCATACGATTGGGTCAGGGCGATCCTGGGCGACAAGGCGGATAACGCCGAGGTCACCATGCTGCTGGACAACGGCGTTGACTTGCACAGCTATCAGCCCACCGCCGATGATATTGTCAAAATCTCCGACTGCGACCTCTTCGTCCATGTGGGCGGCGAGTCCGACGGCTGGGTGGAAAATGCTCTGAAAAACGCCGCCAACAAGAACATGAAGGTCATCAATCTGCTGGAGGTCCTGGGTGATTCCGTGAAAACGGAGGAGACCGTTGAGGGTATGCAGGAGGACGGTCACGACCACGGCCACAGCCACGATGAACAGCTCACAGAGGATAACATCAGGGATCGCACCCTCTCGGATTTCGCCGGTGCGTGGAAGTCCCTGCACCCCTATCTGCTGAACGGCGACCTGGACAAATTCTGCCAACACAGGGCGGAGGAGGACGAGGATAGCTCTACCACAAAGGACACCTATCGGGAGAAGTACAAGACCTCGTGGCAATGCGACGCCGAAAAGATTTCGATTGAAGGAAACAACATCACCTTCACTTATGCAGACGGAAAAACCGTTTCCGCTGAATACACCTATGCCGGCTATCAGCCGAAGCGGAATGACGAGGGTAAGATCCGCAGCGTCCGTTATCAGTTCGAAACCACCAGTGCCGATGCACCCAAATATGTGCAGTTCAACGACCACGGCCACGAGCCGGGCGAGGCGGAGCATTTCCATATCTACTTCGGCAACGACGGCTTCGATGCGCTGATGAGTGGCAAGACCAATCCGTTTTTTGTGAAGGACGCGCTTTCCGCAGAGGACATCCTTGACGAGCTGATGGGGCATGACCATGGGGAGGAAAAGGACGAGCATGTCTGGCTGTCCCTGAAGAATGCCCAAGCACTCTGCGTGACGCTTGCGGACGCGCTGTGTGCCATCGACCCGGACAACAAGAACACCTATATCGCCAACGCCGCGGCGTATAGGGACAAGCTGGCCGCCCTTGACGCAGACTATAAGGCGGCTGTGGACGGTGCGGCCCATAAGACCGTTTTGTTCGGCGACCGTTTCCCGTTCCGCTATCTGGTGGATGATTACGGCCTGCGCTACTATGCCGCCTTTGCGGGCTGCTCTGCCGAAACCGAGGCCAGCTTTGAAACCGTTTCGTTCCTTGCCAAGAAGGTGGACGAGCTGGGACTTCCCTGCGTGCTGACCATCGAGGGCGCACAGCACAGGATCGCGGAAACCATCGTCCAGAACACCGCCGGGAAGAATCAGAAGGTGCTGACCATGGATTCCATGCAGTCCACCACCTCCAAGGACGTGGCAAACGGCGCCACCTACCTTTCCGTTATGGAGAAAAATCTCTCCGTGCTGAAGGAAGCGTTGGGGTAAGGAGGTAGGTCTATGGCTCAGCTCACTTGTCAAAATCTCTGTGCCGGCTACGATGGACGACCCGTTCTCCAAGACCTCACCTTTGAGCTCTTGGCAGGCGACTATCTCTGCATCGTAGGGGAAAACGGCTCCGGCAAGAGTACCCTTATGAAAACGATCCTCGGCTTGCAGGCCCCCATCAGCGGCAGAATTTTGACGGGCGATGGGCTGAGGAAAAACGAGATCGGCTATCTGCCGCAGCAGACAGTGGTACAAAAGGACTTCCCGGCAGCCGTGAGAGAGATCGTTCTCTCCGGATGCCAGGGACGCTGCGGCAGCCGTCCTTTTTATAATAAAGAAGAAAAGAAACTTGCGGTGGACGCCATGGAGAAAATGCAGATCACCCGGCTTGCAAGGCGGTGCTATCGGGAGCTGTCCGGTGGGCAGCAGCAGCGGGTGCTGCTTGCCCGCGCACTGTGCGCCACGCAAAAAATGCTGCTTCTTGATGAGCCTGTTTCCGGGCTTGACCCCAAGGTGACGGCGGAAATGTATACGCTCATCGAAAAGCTCAACCGTGAGGACGGCATCACCGTGATTATGATCTCTCACGATGTGGCTGCCGCCGTCCGATACGCCAGCCATATTCTGCATATTGGCGACACTGTTTTCTTTGGGACAAGGGCGGACTATCTCCAAAGCCCGCAAGGGCGGCTGTTTGACGTGAAGAAGGGCGGTGACAGCCAATGACTGCTATCTTGGAAAAGCTGACTCTCTATTGGGCATATCCCTTTGTCCGCTATGCCCTCATTGTCGGTGTACTGATCGCGCTTTGCTCCTCCCTGCTGGGCGTGACGCTGGTGCTGAAGCGGTTTTCCTTCATCGGTGACGGTCTGTCCCATGTGGCGTTCGGCGCAATGGCGATTGCCGCCGTGATGCAGCTCACCAACAAAATGCCCCTTGTCATGGTCATTACCATCCTCAGTGCCGTGCTGCTCCTGCGCACCGGACAGAATACGAAAATCAAGGGCGACGCCGCCATCGCCATGATCTCGGTGGGAGCACTGGCTATTGGGTATCTTCTGATGAATATTTTTTCCACCTCGTCCAATCTTTCGGGCGATGTGTGCAGCACGCTGTTCGGCTCCACCTCCATTCTGACGCTGTCCCCCGTAGAGGTATGGCTGTGCGTGGGGATGTCGGTGCTGGTCGTGGCGGTGTTTATCCTGTTTTACAATAAGATCTTCGCCGTGACCTTTGACGAGAGCTTTGCAAGGGCCGTCGGCACGAAGGCGGGGCTTTACAACCTGCTGATCGCCGTCGTCGTTGCGGTCATCATCGTGCTGGCGATGAACCTTGTGGGTTTCCCTGCTGATCTCTGCACTGGTGATCTTCCCGGAACTGTCCGCCATGCGGATGTTCAAGAGCTTTCGCAGCGTGACCGTCTGCGCGGCAGTCCTTTCGGTTTTCTGTGCGCTGCTCGGTATTCTGGCGTCCATTCTCGCCGGTACGCCGGTAGGCTCCACCATCGTCGCCGTTCAGATCGGTGCTTTCGGTCTGTCGTGGCTGGCAGGCACGGTATTGGGAGGTCTTCGCAGATGAAAAAACTATTTTGCGTGCTGTTGGCAGCCCTGCTGCTCTGCACTCTCGCCGCCTGCGGCCATGAGGACACCGCACAAAAGCCCGCTGCGGAGGATGCAGAAGACACCGCCGCGCTCGACATTGACCTGACCGCACTCAGCGGCATCATGGTCTATTCCGAGGTCAACAGCATGATCTCCTTCCCGGATAACTACATCGGAAAAACCGTCAAAATGCAGGGACAGTTCAACATATACCAGGCCACCGACGAAAACGGTGCTTTTATCCCGGACAAAATGTTCTTCGCCTGCATGATCGCCGATGCCACCGCCTGCTGCGCACAAGGGCTGGAGTTTGCCCTCGCCGGAAAGCCCGTCTATCCCGATGAGTATCCGGAGCTGGGGGCGGAGATCACCGTGGTGGGTACGTTTGAGTGGTACGAGGAGGATGGTTGCCGGTACTACCGGCTGGGAAACGCATCGTTTGTAAACTGAGGCAGCGTGGGTCGTATCAACCGGAAATTCCGTGCCGCACTTCGATCACGATATAAGCAGCAGTCCCCTGGACAACGAAACGTCCGGGGGGCTGCTGCTTATCGTTAGATATCCATTGTCAAGAGGTATGCGGCACCTGTTGCCTCATCGTATACGCACAGAGAAACATTTGTGTACGCGCTCGTTCCCGGGTTTCGATCTACCATTTTCCAGTAGCCGTCCGCGATCGGGGGCAGCTCCACATAGGCGGAAAGGCTCGTATAAGCAGTAACAACACCGTCGTGGCAAGCAACGCAAAGTAACATTCGTGCATTTGCCCCGTTTTGGCTCAATGGCAAAAGGCATTCACTGTACCTCGCCGGGCTTTGTACCGACCTCCACAATGTTATCGCAGCAGCTCTCGATCAGCTCCTTATCATGGGTGATCACGAGAATGGTTCTGCCGTTCCGCGCTTCGCCTTTCAGCCTTTCTGCGATCAGGCGCATATTCTGCCCATCAAGTCCGCTGGTGGGCTCATCGAGTATCAATATCCTGCGGCCGGAAAAGATGGCGCAGGCAATGGCAAGCCGCTGCTTCTGCCCGCCGGACAGGGCGGACGGGTGCGCGTCCCTGTACTCATAAAGTCCAAGCTCTTTGAGCAGGATCCTTGCACGGTTTTTGCTTTCTTCTGTCAATCTGGTATTCAGCAGCAGCTCCTCCGCCACGCTCGCCGTAAAGAACTTCGTTGACGTGTCGTTGCCGCAGTAATAGATCTCCCTGTGCCGGACTGCCGCTCTTGCTTTTTTTCCGTCTATCAGGATATGTCCCCTTGTCTGCTTCGCCAGCCCGCAGAGGATCTGCGCAAGGGTGGTTTTCCCCGCGCCGTTTTGCCCCGTTATGGCGGTCACGCCGCCCTCTGGAACGGACAGCGAAATATCCTCAAAAATAACTTCTTTGATTATTCTTTTCGAGAGCCCTGCTGTCCTCAAGACGGCAGGGCTTTCGTCTAATACGGAGGGAGCGGAAAGGCTCTTTCCCTCGTGCGGAGAGCGCAGACCCATGCCCAAGATGTCTGCTTCCGGCAGAAGGAGTAAGTCCTCCGGTGTATACTCGGCCGCTATTCTGCCGTCTCGTAGATATAAAAACCGGTCTGCGATCCCCATCAGCCAGTCGATCCGATGCTCCGCGATGAGCAGGGTAAAGCCCTGTGCCTTGAGCTGCCGAAGGGTCTGCGCAAGCTGCCGCGTCCCGGCGGCATCCAGGTTGGCCGTCGGCTCGTCGCACACAAAGACCTTTGGCTTCATGGCATATACGGACGCAATGGCCGCCCGCTGCTTTTCTCCGCTTGAGAGGATGTCAACTGCCCTGTCTTTCAAATGGGACAGCTTCAACGCCTCTATGGCGGCGTCCGTCCTCTCCCGTATCTCCCGGGCGGACAGGCCGTAATTCTCGCAGGGAAAGGCTACCTCTCCGGCAAGCTCGGAGGAAAAGAACTGCCGTCTATCCTCACGCTCCCGCTGAAAACTCCGGGATAGTAGGACGGCGCAAGCCCGTTGACAAGCCTTGTCACGGTGGTCTTGCCGCAGCCGGAAAGTCCCGTCAGCACGACGCATTCGCCGCTTTTTACCGAAAGGGAAATGTCCTGTACGCCTCTGTCTGAGTTTTCGTATTGAAAAGAAGCGCGTGTAAGCTCGATCATGCCATGCTCCTTTCCAAAACCAAATAGGAAGCCGTGACTATCGCACATACGGCTGCCGCGATATAATCCCGCGTCCCGGCCCTTTTTTCATAATAGCTGCCGCGCACGCCCGGACGTTCTGCGCCCCTTGCAACGGCGGAAACGGAAAGCTGATCGGCAAGCTGCAACACCCGAAGAAGAAACGGAACCAGCACATACTCTATGCTCTGCACGGGATGCGCGAGCAGCTGCCCCGCCGTGGTAAGCCCTCGGTTTTTCATGGACCTGCCTACGCCTTTCAGCTCCGTCCGCATGGTGGGGAAGAAGCGAAAGACCACAAGAAGCCCGAGAATAAACGGGGTGGGCATACGGAGGCGGGATAAAAACGCGGAGAGCATCCCCGGCGGCGTGGTGATCAGATCCCATGACACCAGAAAGATCGGTGACAGATTCCAGAACATCAGAACATAAAACTCCGAAAAGACCGGCATGCGCAGCCCGTGGAAGCGGATACCGTACAGCAGCAGCGCCAGCAGCAAATAAAAGCAGCCATAGGACGCGGCAAGGCGGAAGTTCCGCTGTAAGACGAGATAAAGAAGCGCGCCGCCGGTCAGGATGCAGGTGAGCAGCACATTCCCGCCGATGGTTACTCCGGCAAAGACGCACAGCAGCGCCCACAGCTTGACCGGCACCGCGAAGGATGCGTCCGCCCTCATAGAACGCCGGCCTTCTGAAAATGCCTGCGGATCAGCCGACTGCCCACCATGCAGCCCAAAAAGCCCATCAGCGTCGTAAACAGCAGAATAAAGGCCAGCCAGCCGGGAGAGGTGTAGTAACGCACATAGGAATCGATGTAGCTCTGCTCCATACCGCTTGCCAGCGCAAAATCGTAGTAGGTGTCCCAGAAGAACCAGATGGGCAGCAGATTGACCCCGTTGTATAAAAGGCTCGCCGCCGTCCAAGCGGCGGTCAGCCGTTTCGGTTTTTGGCAGGAGCCTTCCTTCCAGAGGATCGCCTCGCAGATGACGCCTGTAATGATAAAGTAGGGAAGCAAAAACCAGTTGCCCATCAGGAGAAAAATCACGCCAAGCAGCGTCATATAGATCAGCGTCACAAACCGCTTTCCGATCCGGCTGACCATGAGCATATAGACCGGCGCGCAGAGGAACATGGTGATCCCCACCGACAGCACCATGCTGACAAAGTCGTTGGCCATGCAGACCATATTGATAACGAGCTGGATCACGATCAGCACCGCCGAAAGCAGCACTGTGGTGATCACATCCCTGACAGACCATTTATTTGTTTCTTTCATAAACGCCTCCTTGTTTTCGATACTTTGTTTTCCAATATTGCATTCGGAATCCTGTTTATCTCGCAACTTTCTACGCCGTCCACTCCATGCTCTCGCTCTGGAGCTGCGCCATGTGGCGGAACAGGCCGTTCTTTTTCAACAGCTCTGCCGGAGAACCCATCTCAACCACGCGGCCGCCGGAGAGCAGGACGATCTGATCGGCGTTCATGACGGTACGCATGCGGTGCGCAATGATGAGCACCGTCCTATCCTTGATAAGCCCGGACAGCGCCGCCTGCACCGCCGTCTCGTTTTCCACATCCAGCGAGGCCGTGGCCTCGTCCAGCAAAATCACCGGCGCATCCTTCAAGATGGCGCGGGCAATGGAGATGCGCTGCCGCTCACCGCCGGAGAGCCGGGAGCCGTTTTCCCCAATCAAGGTATGGTAGCCGTCCGGCAGCTTGGATACAAAGGCGTCGCACTGCGCCGCCTTCGCCGCCGCCAGCACCTCCTCGTCGGTGGCGTCCCGCTTGCCGAGGCGGATGTTTTCCATCACGGTATCCGCAAACAGCACCACATCCTGAAATACGATGGCGTAGTTTTTCAACAGTGCCTCGCCGTCCACCGTGGATACGTCTACGCCGCCCAGCTTCACCGTTCCCTCCGTCGGATCCCAGAAGCGGGCTGCCAACTTGGCTGCCGTGGATTTGCCGCCGCCGGAGGGGCCCACCAGTGCCGTCACCTGTCCCTGCTTCGCCGTAAAGGAGACGTCCCGAAGCACGTCCTCTTTTTCCCGGTAGGCAAAGGTCACATGCTCAAAGCGGATGTCGTAGCCGTCGGGATCATATTCGGTCAGCCCGGTCATGCGCTTTTCGTTCTCGATCTCCTGCATACGCTCGATGCGCACCTCGCAGGCGAAAACCGCAGCCATGTTGGCAAACATGGAGCCGATGGGGTCATATACCCGGGTGGCGGCGATAAGGAACATCAGAAACGGGATCAGCGACAAGTCGCCGCGGCTCATGAGTGTCACCCCCGTGAGGACGGTGGTGGCGATGCCCAGCTTTAGGAAGGACTGTGCCGCCGTGACCACGGAGCCTGTGAACAGCTCGCCCCGGATGGTGTCCTGCTCCGCCTCATCCAGCCTGCGGTTCAGGTCAGCGATATACCGCGCCTTCTGGTTGCACGCCTTGATCTCCGGCGCGCACTCCAGCACCTCCTGCATGGCGTCGGTGGCCGCGCGGCGGGTGACGAGGCCCTTCTTTATATGCCGCTTTTCCATGCGCCGGGAGAGATAGACCATCAGCAGCGACGCAGGCACCACCCACAAAAGAGCCAGCGCCATCCGCCAGTCGTAAAGCAGCATGCCTGCGGAAATCAGCGCCGTGGAGATGAGCGCGCCGTGCATGGCGGGGTAAAAGTGGGAGAATGCCTTTTCCAGCGTCTCCGTATCCCCCATGATGGTGGTGGTCAGGTCGGTCAGGTTACGGTTTCCGAAGAAGGACAGCGGGAGCTGGCGCAGCACCTCCGCCAGCCGGATGCGGCGGTTGGCACTCTCCCGGTAGGTGGCTTCGTATAGGGCCTTGTACTGGATCAGAAAGGTCACAAAGAGCGCGGCGAGGACAAGGACGCCCGCGATCAGAAAGCGCGTAAGCCCCGCCCTTGGGTCGGTGCCGTTTGTCAGTGCCTCTACGATGCCGGAGAGCGCCGTGGCCAGCACGCCCACCGGCAGCATTTTGCTGATGTTGACCAGTACGGACCAGAACACGGCGGCCACATAGTCTTTTGCGCCCTTCTCCGTCATGGCGTATTTTTTTCGGATGCGTTCGATCATGCGGCACCTCCTACCTTCCACTGCGCGGCCTTTTGGTATTCCTCCCACATAGCGGCGTATACGCCGCCCTTTTCAAGAAGCTCGTCGTGCTTTCCTTCCTCGGCGATCTCGCCGTCCCGGATGACGAGGATGCGATCCATGTTCCGCACCGTGGACAGGCGGTGGGCGATCATCAGCACGGTCTTGCCCTTCATCAGCGCCTCGAAGGCCTTTTGTATCTTCGCCTCGTTCTCGGGGTCTGCAAAGGAGCTGGCCTCATCCAGCACCACGATGGGCGCGTCCTTTAAGATCGCCCTTGCCAGCGCGATGCGCTGCATCTCGCCGCCGGAGAGGTACACGCCCTTGGCGCCGATCACGGCGTCCAGCCCACCCGGCGTCTTTTCCAGAATATCGCTGCACTGGGCAAGCTGCGCCGCGTGTAATATCTCCGCCTCGGTTGCGTCCGGCCGGGCGGCGCGGATGTTGTCTCGGATGCTCTTCTTAAACAGGCGCACCTCCTGAAAGACAAAGGAGATCTGCTCCATCAGCTCCGCGGTGGGGATGCTTCGCACATCCCGTCCGCCCAGGAGCACTGCCCCTGCCTGCACATCGAAAAAGCGCGGGATCAGCCGGGCGATGGTGGTCTTGCCGCCGCCGGAGGGGCCCACCAGTGCCCACGCCTCCCCCTGCGGCAGATGGAAGCTCACATTCGTCAGCGCGGGCCTGTCCGCACCGTCATAGGAAAAGGTGACATTCTCAAAGGAAATGCCGCTGTCTGCGGGCTTGCTTCCGCTGTCCGCCGCAGGCTCGGGAAGGGGGGACTCCCGGAGTATCGCCTCCAGCTTATTCACTGCCTCGGCGGCCTCCATCTGTGCATTGACCGCGTACATCAGCCGCTCCATCATAAAGGCAAGCTGGGGCGCGAAGAAGATGTAAAACACCAGGTCGGCCAGCACTGCCCAGCCGTCTGCCGCGCCGCCGATGAGAACCATTCCCAAGGGCATGAGAAGCAGGAACATGGCGTTCAGCACCACCGTAAGCAGCGTGTAGGGCATACGGCACATCATGGCGTAGCCGCTGGCAAGGTCGCGGTAGCTGAGGATGGCGGCATGAAAGCTCTTGAAGGAGTAAACCGTCTGCTGGAATACCTTCACCACCGGGATGCCCCGGACATACTCCGTGGCCTCGGCGGAAATGCGCTCTCCTGCCCGCTGGTATTCCTCAAAGAACTTCATGCCCGTCCCGGTCATCATGCTCATCAGGCAGACAAGCCCGATGATCATGGGGATCAGGCAGGCGAGCCCCATGCGCCAGTCAAAGACGAAGAGCAGTCCCACCGCCAGTATCGGCGTTACGATCCCGCCCACCGCGTCGGGGATGGTGTGGGCAAGGAGCGTTTCTGTCAGCGCCGCGTTGTCGTCGATCTGCTTGCGCAGCCGTCCCGTGAGGTTGGCGTTAAAGTACCCCAGCGGCAGGTCAATGAGATGGGCGGCCGCCGCCTTTCGCATATTTGTCGCTACCCGGAAGGCCGCAAGGTGCGTGCACATGAGCCCGGCGAAATAGATCGCCGCGCTCAGAAGTGCCGCCGCCAGCGCGTACCAGCCGTAGCGGGCAAGCCCTGCCGAAACGCCGCCTCCCGGCGTTAAAATGCCACGGGCCGCGTACCAGACAAAGACGAACGGGAAAATACCGACCGCCGCCGAAACGCCGGACAGCCCGCAGCCCAAGATGGACAGCCACTTATGCCCTCCGGCGTATTCCAGCAGCCTGCCCAGCACCGGCGGCTGCTTTGCTTTTTTCTGTTTGCTCATATTCCGTGTTCCTTTCTTAAAATGTATGGATTTGTTGGAGGATGCGCCGCATCGGTTAGAGGCAACTAACCGACAGTTATTTTTTTAAGGCTCATTCGAGCCTTAAAAGTCCGCTCCAGCCGGAGTGGAAAAAGATAGCCAGTTCATCGACATATTTCATGGCTTCCTCTCTCGGCATATCGTGGACGATGGTTTCACACACCGCCGTAAAGTAGGCTCTTGTGATCATGTGATGAAGCTGGCGAGTCATGCTCCCGGAGAGCATACCGTTTTTTCTGAGGAGGGCGTAGTATTCCTCGGATCGATCGACCTCCAGCTCCACCAACACCTCGATGAAATCCGCATAGCCCGTTCCCTCCGCCCGGCAGAGGATCAGCTTGAATTCGTCGAAATGGTCGTACATGAACGCGACAAGCTCATGCAGGTGCTGGGTGGAAAGCTCCAGACTGTCTTTTGCTCTCCCCTCCGGGACAAGGTCAAAATAATCATCCTGTGCCGCCTTGAAGCGGGTGAGCAGCTCGCTTGCGGTCTCACCCACAAGGTCTTCAAACAGAGCGGTCTTATCCGGGTAGTAGCCGTAGAAGGCACCCTTCGTGAAGCCTGCCTCCGCGACGATTTTATTCAGAGATGCGTCCTTGAAGCCTTTTTCCAGGAATTCTTTTTTTCCAACTTCGAGGATCCTCCTCTGGGTTTCCGTTCGTTCCATTTCCTACGCCTCCTGATATACCGGCAGTACATACCGCTGGTATATTATAACCGCGTAGATTTGGTTTGTCAATGGGAGTGACACATTTTATACTAAACACATATACCCTTGCCTGGAGGGTTTGCGATATTGTTTTGCGCATGGAAGGGAGTTCATACAGCCATATATGGAATCTCCAGCGAAATGCCTGCGGCACTTCGCTGGAAAAGCACTTAAAACAGCAGCTATGGCTGATTTTTTGACTTGCCCTTCATCTCACCCATTCTATCACCGCAAAATATCCTTTGCAACGCAAATGGTTCATCGGAGTGCCGCCTGCGCGAGGCAATCTCTGACCGCTTCACGAATGGCATCGCTGGTAAATGTTGCAGATGAAACGGCATCCACATCCCAGGTCTGCGCCTCCACGATCCGAGAAGGGAGTTCATCTATTGCGCGGTCTGAGATATTTACTGTTTCGCTGTGAGATAGGACATGTACAGACAATATGCTGCGCCCGTCAAACTCTACCTCTACGGTAACCGGACCGGAATAACCTTCAGCGGAAGCCGTATAAACGCCCACCGTGTAGATGTCTCCCGATTTGCCGCATCCTGCGCACAGCAGCAGCGCACCCACCAGCACGGAGAACAGCACTGATTGCACCCCTTTTTTCATGTGTTCGAACCTCCTGTTTTTTTGTTCTGCTCCGTTATCCTGAAGGGGAGGCATACCGGAACGTTTAATACCGGATGTGTAATGACCTCCGCTTCTACGTCAAAGATTTCCCGCAACGCCTGCTGGGTAATAACCTCTTGCGGCGTACCTGCGCTGTGCAGTGTCCCGTCTTTGATCGCCACCAAATAGTCGGAAAACATGATGGCATGATTTAAATCATGAAGAACCATTACGATGGTAACACCATTTTCCCGGTTGAGGCGGCGCAGAAGGTACAATATATCCAGTTGGTGCGAGATGTCCAAATAGGTCGTGGGTTCATCCAGAAACAGCAATCCTGTTTTCTGCGCCAACGCCATGGCGATCCATGCCCGCTGTTGTTGACCTCCCGAAAGCCTCTCCATTTCTCTATGTTCAAGGGAACTCATGCCTGTACTGGCAAGAGCCCACTGAATGATCTCCCGATCCTTTTCGCCGAGACCGCTTAGCGCCGACCTGTAAGGAAAACGCCCGTATTCCACAAGGTCGCCGACTGTGATGCCGGCAGGGGCTTGCGCTCCCTGCGGCAGCAGCGCAAGTCTCTGGGCAACACGCTTTGTCGGCATTTCGTGGATCGCTTCGCCATCAAGGTATACTGCGCCGGAATCCGGGGAAATGATCCGGCACAGTGTCTTCAGTATGGTGGATTTTCCAGAGCCGTTGGAGCCTATCAAGGTGGTTATGCTGCCTTCAGGGATTTTTAAGTCAAGCCCCCTGAAGACGGCCTCCCCGTTATATCCGGCAGACAAACCCTTTGCCTGCATATGTGAAAGCATAGACATCCTCCCTTAAAAATACCTGCGGAGCAGGAACAGAAAATACGGAGCCGAAAGCACGGAGATCACGATACCAACCGGGATCTCCCTCGGCTGAAAGGCAGACCGTCCCAGCGTGTCTGCCAAAAGCAACAGCAGCGCCCCCAGCAGCATGGAGGCAGGCATAAGGGCGTGGTGTCTGCCTCCGATCAGCCTTCGTGCCATATGCGGCGCTACCAGTCCCACAAAACCGATCCCTCCGCTGACGGCAACGCAGGCAGAGGTAAGAGCCACCGATGCAATCAGGAGCAGTCTCAACTCCCTCTCTACGGCTATCCCCAGAGAAATGGCAGTATTCTCTCCTAAGAGCAGAATATCCAGTATGTTCGTCTTTGTAAGAAGAAAAGGAACCAGTATGAGCATATAGGGCAACAGGGCAAGAACCTGATGCCAGCTCGTTCCCCAAATATTTCCTGCCAGCCATCTTGCCACGAGCTGATAGCTGCTGTTGTCCATGTTCGCGGCCATGATCAGCATAAACGAAGAAAATAGGGACGCAAGACCGATGCCGCCCAACAGAAAATATATCGGGAGGAGTTTTCCGCTCCTCTTTGCAAAAAGATACAGCAGTCCCGTTGTGCAAAGCCCGCCCGCTATGGCAAATATCGGCTGGTATGCCATGGTACGTATATGCAGCGCAGGGAAAAATGTCAGGAACAGCATAACGGCAAATCCCGCCCCTGCGTTTATGCCCAATATCCCCGGATCGGCCAGCGGATTCCCCGTGACAGTCTGCATAACGCATCCGGCAAGTGCCAGACCCATCCCACATAGAACGGCGAGGACGATCCTCGGAACGCGAAACTGCGCTACGACTACGGAGGTTCCCTCCATATGCGGTTGGAATATGCTGTGAACCGCAGTCGAGAAGGGAATTCTTGCGTAACCACTGTTAACGGATAAGATAGCCGCAGCCACAATCAGGATAAGAAGACCGTTGAGGATAAGGAGCTGCCTGGTTTTCTTTTTCATAAGGATGGATACCAGTGCGCCGACAGGCGTATCAAAAGGGGCGTTTATCATGCGCGCTGCAATATCCGACAGCACCAGCACAACGCCGCCCATGAGCGCAGACACGGGAACCAGCCTGCGGTAATCACCTCCCACAAGAAGTCGGGATATATGCGGTACGATAAGACCGATAAATGCGATGCCTCCCACGAGCGATACACTGGCTCCCGCAAGCAGCAACACCACAAGCATACCGAAAAGCCTGACCGTGCGGACATTTACGCCCAAGCTGGCGGCGCTATCTTCTCCCAGTGCCAGCGCTGATAGCCGGCTCGATAAAAGCAAACCAAGCGCACCGGCTGAGAGGATCACCGGGGATAGCATTTTCAAGCTTTGCCATGTCACACCGGACAAACTTCCCGCGCTCCAGAAAGAAAGGGATTTCACGATTCCAAACGCCAGAGAAACCGCCTGACTCAACGCGGTAAGCAGGGCTGATACAGCAGCGCCTGCCAGAATGAACCGGAAAGATTCGGATCTATGTTTGCCGGCACCGAAACCGTAGACCATGAATACCGCAAGAGCGGCTCCGGCAAAGGCGGCGCATGTTTTCACGATGTCTGGTGCGGCTGGAAACAGAATTGCGGACAGTGCAACAAAGAAACCGGCTCCCGCATTGATCCCCAGAAGACCGGCGTCCGACAGGGGGTTTCTGGTAATTCCCTGCATCACAGCGCCGGAGAGAGCGAAGGCCATTCCTGTCAGCCCGGCAGCCAGCGCCCTGGGCGTACGCATTTCCAACATAATCATTCCAACACCAGAAGCCTTAGCGGGGGACATAACCGTTTCCGCAAAGACCTTGAAGCTACCGCCAGCAATGCCGATGCAGACGGAGAGAACCATTGAGAATCCAAGCAGCAGCACCAATGCGGCAAGAATAATCAGAAAAGCCGGCGCGGAGCGTTTGTATCTCCCTTGTCTCTGCGATATTCCCGCAACCGCGCCTGTTTCCTTACTCAACGTCCCCATGGTTCAGAATCGCGTTCGCGAGTTTTTCCAAATAGAGTTCCTTTCCCATCGCCGTAAAAGCCATATTATACTGATCCTCATTGATACCAAAGTAAACGTTGCCGGCTTTGACCGCTTTCATATTCTTCCACACGGCAAGGTTCCCCGTGTCTCCAGCTCTGCCGTCATCGCTAAAAAAGAAGATGTGATCTGCATCAATCAGGGAAAAGTATTCCGCATCGACCACTTCACCCCAGACATTCTCCGGTACACCGGCTGATGGTGTGAGTTTCAACTCATCGTAGACAAGCTCACCCGGCCCGCCGCTACGATAGATGTAATAGGAACCAAAATGAACGGAATTGGCCTCCAATACAGCAAAGGTTTCGTCCCCAATCATATCCCTGATTCTTGCCGCAAGCTCCGCAGCTTTGGCGTCGTAGTCGGCAAGCCATTTTTCTACGGCTGCTTCTTTATCAAACCACTGCCCCAGCTGCTTAAATCTTCCGCGCCAGTTAACATAGCTTATGTCATCGTCGATCATGACCGTGGGAGCAATAGCCGCGAGTTGTTCATAAACCTTCTCGTGGCGAATATTCATAATGATCAGATCGGGCTTTAACTCCGCGATCTTTTCGAGGTTCAGGTCTCCGGTAGAAGAAGACCCGGAGTAATTACCGACAACCTCAATACCTTTTTCGGCAAAAAGTGTTGCCAGATGTTCGGGGACAGACACCCCATCGAACATGCTGGTATTAGCCGAGGCAATTACCTTCATATCCAGAATAAGAAGTTCCTCTGTCAAGCCAGCTACATCAACGATGCGCTGTGGATTTGCCGGGATGGCAACCTCGCCCTTCATATCCGTTACCGTGACGGTATCTGAGGCTGATCCCTGCGGCGTGGTATCCGTTCCAGCACAGGCTGCAAGAGCAAACACAAGCACAAGGCACAACATGAGCATTGCGGATTTTTTCATTCTGATGACCTCCTGAGTAATAAATCTTTAGTTAGAGCAAGCTAACCAACGGGCGCGCATAGCGAAATAACAGAACAGCTGAGTCTTTTAACCGTGTGGGGTTAACCTTTTCTATCCGCCTACCATTATACAGTCGGCGAAAGGAAAAATCCCCCCGAAAACGCCATGTCTTTCCCCTAAAGCGCCATGATGCTCAGTGCAGTAATAGAATCATCCATAAAGCTATGCTATAATCAGAATCATTGCTCAATAGACAAACCGAAATTTATGGAGGTGTTTTTTTTGCGAGTATACAAAAGTAAAGAAGAACTCAAAGCTGAAATCAATAAAACTTTTGAAAAATATATTTCGGAGTTTGACAGCATACCAGAATCCTTAAAAGATAAAAGGGTTGATGAGGTTGACCGGAGCCCGGCAGAAAACCTTGCCTATCAGGTGGGTTGGACAACATTGGTTCTTAAATGGGAGGAAGATGAAAGGAAGGGACTTCAAGTAAAGACACCGTCGGACGAATTCAAATGGAATCAACTTGGCGAGCTGTATCAGTGGTTCACGGATACCTACGCTCATTTGTCTCTTCAAGAGTTGAAAGCCGAACTGAACGAAAATGTCAAGTCTATCTGCGCAATGATTGATTCGCTCAGTGCGGATGAATTATTTAAGCCGCATATGAGAAAATGGGCTGATGATGCGACTAAAACAGCAGTGTGGGAAGTTTATAAGTTTATTCATGTGAATACTGTAGCTCCTTTTAAAACTTTCAGGAACAAAATTAGAAAATGGAAGAAAATAGTATTATAAATTACAGACAGTAAAGTTAAAAATTTCATAAATAGGTTATCAAAGGCGATAGAAAAACTATCGTCTTTTTATTTGAAAAAAGAAGCATATCCCAGAGGGCTGCTTCATCAATTTTTTCGTAAGTGTCCGTACACTTACTGTGCTTGCTCATATACTAATAGATCATATACTAATCGTGTAAGAACAATTTTAAACATAATGATTATATTATT
>OHHC01000443.1_pt1 | contig 17285 bp, 8 predicted proteins | sample 1606381 | NCBI WGS metagenome assembly OHHC01 (sample SAMEA3879581, study PRJEB24766) | human gut metagenome | biome: human-associated habitat; feature: feces | place: USA | collected 1985/1987 | reverse complement strand
ATTATGATTATGGCGAGGAAGATTCCGAGGAATGGGAAACCGAGGATGAAGAAGTCCTTGATATTGATGTTGAAGATATTGAGGCTGACGAAACTGAAAAGTAACAATCATGTGCAGACAGAAGGACGGAAAAAGTTTCCGTCCTTCTTCTCTGTTTGATGTACTTCTACTACTCTCTCACCACTGGTATCAGAGTTAAAGAACTTCATTATAGATATATTTTGCTGTAAAACACCCCAATGATTTAATGAGAGGAGGAACCATCATGGCTCAGTATAAATTGGTAATTGCCGAAAAACCATCGGTTGCCCATAGTTTGGCTGCGGTGATCGGCGCAACTGCCCGTAAGGACGGGTATCTGGAGGGTAACGGCTGGCGTGTCAGCTGGTGTGTGGGCCATCTGGCCGGTCTTGCGGATGCAGACAGCTATGACCCCAAGTACGCCAAGTGGCGATATGATGACCTGCCTATCCTGCCGGAGCATTGGCAGATGGTGGTGGGCAAAGATAAAAAGAAACAGTTTGATATTCTCAAAAAGCTGATGAACGCCCCGGATGTGACGGAGGTGGTAAATGCCTGTGATGCCGGACGCGAGGGCGAGCTGATCTTCCGCAGCGTCTATGAGCTGGCAGGCTGTCAAAAGCCGATGAAAAGGCTCTGGATTTCTTCGATGGAGGACTCCGCCATAAGGGAAGGCTTTGCAAACCTGCGCCCCGGTGCGGACTATGACGGACTTCGGGATGCTGCCCTCTGCCGTGCCAAGGCCGACTGGCTGGTGGGGATCAATGCCACAAGGCTTTTTTCCGTGCTGTATCACCGCACACTCAACATCGGGCGTGTTATGTCCCCAACGCTGGCACTCATTGTCCAGCGAGAAGCTGAGATCGACACCTTTAAGCCGGTTCCCTTTTATACCGTGGCGCTGGAGCTGCCCGGTCTTACCGTATCCGGGGAGCGCATGACGGATAAGGCCGCTGCCGAGCAGCTGAAAGAAGCCTGTCAGGGTGCAGCTGTCACAATCAAAAAGGTGGAGTGCAAGGAAAAGTCCGAAAAGCCGCCTGCCCTCTATGACCTGACTACTCTGCAAAGAGATGCCAACCGCCTGCTTGGATTTACAGCCCAGCAGACCCTGGACTATCTGCAAAGCCTGTATGAAAAGAAGCTCTGCACCTATCCCCGTACCGACAGCCGCTATCTGACCGGTGATATGGCAGACAGCCTGCCGGTGCTGGTGAATCTGGTTGCCAATGCTATGCCGTTTCGCAAAGGAATCGCCATTACCTGTGATCCGCAGACGGTCATCAACGATAAGAAAGTAACCGACCACCACGCAGTAATCCCTACCAGAAATCTCAAGGATGCAGACCTTTCTGCCCTTCCTGCGGGAGAAAAAGCGGTGCTGGAGCTGGTGGCCCTGCGTCTGATGTGCGCCGTAGCCCAGCCCCATATCTATTCGGAAACCGTTGTGATTGCAGCGTGTGCCGGTGGGGAGTTTACCGCCAAAGGAAAAACGGTGAAGCACCCCGGATGGAAAGCGCTGGAGGACGCTTACCGTGCCAAAATGAAGGATGCAGAGCCGAAAAAAGATGGCGCAGAGAAAGCCCTGCCGGAGCTGACCGAAGGACAGACCCTTTCGGTTTCTGCGGCAATCGTCAAAGAAGGCAAAAGCAGTCCGCCTCAGCACTTTACGGAGGACACCCTATTGTCCGCGATGGAGACTGCCGGAAAAGAGGATATGCCGGAGGATGCCGAGCGAAAAGGTCTGGGGACACCGGCCACCCGTGCCGGTATTTTGGAAAAGCTGGTATCTGCCGGTTTTCTGGAGCGAAAAAAGAACAGAAAAACGGTGCAGCTTCTTCCTTCCCACGATGCAGTATCCCTTATCACGGTGCTGCCGGAACAACTGCAATCGCCGCTTCTGACTGCCGAGTGGGAGTATCGCCTGGGCGAGATCGAGCGCGGGCAGCTTGCCCAAGAGGAGTTTCTGGACGGGATCAGCACCATGCTGAAAGATCTGGTGGGGACTTATCAGGTCATCAAGGGAACCGAGTACCTGTTCACTCCGCCCCGTGAGGTGGTGGGCAAATGCCCTCGCTGCGGCGGTGAAGTTGCAGAACTGCAAAAAGGCTTCTTCTGTCAGAATGATTCTTGCAAATTTGCAATCTGGAAAAACAACAAATGGTGGGCTGCCAAGAAAAAACAGCCGACCAAGGCTGTGGTGTCTGCACTGCTGAACGATGGCCGTGTCCGTGTGACGGGGCTATATTCGGAGAAAACCGGCAAGACCTACGATGCCACTGTGGTTTTGGAGGACGATGGACAGTATGCCAACTTCAAGCTGGAATTTGACCAGCGGAAAGGAGGCAGCCGATGAAGCTCTCTTTAGTGGAACGGGAAACCATTCTCCTCTATAACCAGGCAGAACCAATGGCTGAGGTCTATACCCACGATCCCCGTCTGATGGAGAAGCTGGAACTGCTGGCAAAAAAGCACCCCGACCAGATCACCCGAAAGGACGCCCATAACTTTACCGTCCCCAAGCGGTGTGTATCAGTCCGGGAGCCATACAGCGCCGAGCGTCGCAAAGCTGCCAGTGAGCGTGCGAAAGCCGCCGGATACCAGCCCCCTGTGAAAAAGTCCGGCAGTTAAAGGCACATGGCAGAGAATGTATTTGAAGCGGTCAAGCAGTCGGTCAGCACCAGAGAAGCGGCAGCGTTTTATGGGATCGAGGTCAAACGAAATGGCATGGCCTGCTGTCCCTTTCACGATGATAAGAACCCCAGCATGAAGGTAGACCAGCGGTTCCACTGCTTTGGCTGCGGTGAAGATGGGGATGTGATCGACTTTACCGCAAAGCTCTTTAACCTCTCCCCAAAAGAAGCGGCAGAGAAACTGGCACAGGACTTTGGCCTGATTTATGACAGTCAGGCCCCGCCCCGTAGGAGATATGTCCGGCAAAAAACCGAGGCACAGAAGTTTCGGGAGGATCGACAGCGCTGTTATCGCGTACTGTCCGATTACTACTATCTGCTGAAAAAATGGGAAGCCGACCGTTCTCCCAGGACACCGGAGGAAGAACCGCACCCCCGTTTTGTGGAAGCAATCCAGAAGAAAGCCTATGTAGAGTACCTGCTGGACCTTTTTCTTTATGAAAGTGAAGAAGAACAAAAGGCATGGATTGCAGAACACACAGCAGAAATCACACACTTGGAAAGGAGATTGAAAATCATGGCTGAGAACAAACCCACCAACCGAGAACGGCTAAGGGAAATCACAGATGGCATCGAGCAGGGCATCAAAGAACTGTTTGAAAGCGAAAAGTATATGCGCTATCTGTCCGTCATGTCCCGATTTCACCGCTATTCGGTAAACAACACCATGCTCATCTATATGCAGAAGCCGGATGCCACTTTGGTAGCCGGATACAATAAGTGGAAAGACCAGTTTGAGCGTCATGTAAAAAAGGGCGAGCATGGCATTACCATCATCGCTCCCACACCGTATAAGAAGAAAATCGAGGAGCAGAAGCTGGACCCAGATACCAAGGCTCCGATTCTGGATAAAGACGGAAAGATCGTCACAGAGGAAAAAGAAATCGAGATTCCCATGTTTCGCCCTGTCAAGGTCTTTGATGTGAGTCAGACCGACGGGAAACCTTTGCCGGAGCTTGCTTCCTCCCTTTCCGGCAATGTGCCAAATTATGAGGCATTCATGGAGGCCCTGCGCCGCAGTGCGCCGGTGCCGATCACTTTTGAAGCAATGGCCGCCGATACGGACGGCTATTTTTCTGCCGATCATCAGAAAATTGCCATTCGTCAGGGCATGAGCGAGGTGCAGACGGTTTCGGCCACGGTTCACGAGATTGCTCACAGCAAGCTCCACAATCAGAAAAAGATCCAGATTGCCAATGACGAGCAATATCAGGAGATCGAGCTGTTTGATAAACTTGGTCTGTTCTCCAACGGACGGATTGCTCGCGATAATCTGCCAGAGGGCGTTTATTGCTATGACCTGCGCGGTTCTGACTACGATCCTGGAGATCCGGTCTGTGTGGAAGAACGAGTGGTTGTAAACCATGCAGGCTCCGTTCTGCTGACAGAGCCGTTGGAACTGACGGAAGATGGACGCTTGATGCTGACCGAGGAAAAAGGGCTGAATTTTACCGGTGGCTTTTCTACCCTCTCCCAGTTTTTGCAGAAACAGAGGAAAGATCGTCACACGGAAGAAGTGGAGGCTGAAAGCATCTCCTATGCGGTCTGCAAGTATTTTGGCATCGAGACCGGAGAAAACAGCTTCGGCTATATTGCAAGCTGGAGTCAGGGCAAGGAACTGAAAGAGCTGAGAGCCAGTTTGGAGACCATCAACAAGACCTCCGGCACTTTGATCTCTGACATTGAGCGCCACTATAAGGAAATCTGCAAAGAGCGTGGAATTGACCCCAATACAAAAGCAGAGCCGGAAACCGCCCCGATAGAGCAGCCGACTGGCAATCTAACCTACTATGTAGCAGAGTGCATGGAGTTTCCAAACCTCGGAGAATACCACGATAACCTGTCTTTGGAGGAAGCTGTCCGCATTTATCAGGAGATTCCGGCAGAGCGAATGAACGGGATCAAAGGAATTGGTTTTGAGCTGAAAGACGGAAGCGACTATGAAGGACCTTTTCCGATTTTGACCGGCCAGACCATTGACCTGGACACCATCCAGGCAATCGACTATTACCGTGATAATCCTCTGGTGCAAAAAGCGGTAAAGGAACTGGCTGCGGCCATGCCGGAAATGGAAGTGCTGGGGGCGGACGCCAACCAGCAGGAGGCTTTGTTTCTGATTGACGATGCCACCTATCTTCATATCCAGTCCTGTGACAGCGGCTGGGACTATACCCTTTACGATGCCGCGTCCATGAAAGAGCTGGATGGTGGTCAGCTGGATATGCCGGAGATTTCCCGCATGAAGGCAGTTCTCCAGATTTGTGATGACAACGATTTGGGCAGAGACTCGGTAAAATACGCACCGTTGTCCATGATTGAGACCTTGCAGGAAGCTGCCTACCAGCAGATGCAGGCAGAGGTCAGTCAGATGGCTGCTTCTTCCCAGCTGCCGGAAGCACAGGAGCAGGCACTGGATGAATACCCCATGCCGGATGAGCAGGTCTCCACACCGGATATGCAGGAATACGGCTACTCCTATGATGGGATGCTCCCTGTTACCAGAGAACGGGCGCTGGAACTGGATGCCGCCGGTTTGACCGTCTATGTGCTGCATGAGGACAATACGGAGAGCATGGTGTTTGACCCGCAGGAAATCATGGATCATGGCGGTCTTTTTGGCGTGGACCGTGAGGAATGGGAGAAAAGCCCTCAGTTCCACGAAAAGGTCATGGAGCGTCAGGAACATCAGCAGGAACGCGAACAGGCATTTCTATCCCAGAACAGAGATTGCTTTGCCATCTATCAGGTGAGCCGTGACGATCCGCAGAATGTGCGCTTTATGAATCTGGACTGGCTAAAGTCCCATGACATTTCCATAGACCGCAGCAATTATGACCTAATCTACACAGCTCCTCTGAGTGAGTCTGGCACTGTGCTGGAGCAGCTGGAAAAACTCTATCAGCAATTCAATCTGGAAAAACCCATGGACTTTCACAGCCCCTCCATGAGCGTCAGCGACATCGTTGCGATCAGGCAGGACGGTAAGGTATCCTGTCATTACTGTGACAGTGTTGGTTTTACCCAGATCCCCGGATTCCTGCCGGAAAATCCGCTGAAAAATGCGGAGATGGCCGTGGAGGACGATTACGGCATGATCGACGGTATCATCAACAATGGCGCAAAAGAGCCTACGGTGGCAGAGCTGGAACAGCAGGCCCGAAGCGGTCAGCCCATTTCCCTGATGGATCTGGCAGCCGCCACCCATCGGGAGGAACGGGAAAAGAAAAAGTCCGTCATGGAGCAGCTGAAAAGCCAGCCCAAGGCAGAACACAAAAAGACAGCGCCCAAAAAGAGTGCAGAAAGGGAGATTTGATATGGGAAACTTTACTTTTGAGGAAATGAACCTGATGTGCATTTACAATACCGGCAGCCGCACCGGACTGATCGACAGCCTGCGTGAGATGCGCGGCGAGCTGGCCCCGGAGGAAACCGAGCTGCGGGAGCTGACCGACAGCGCCCTTTGCAAGCTCCAAACCATGACGGATGATGAATTTGCGGAATTGGAATTGTACCCGGATTTTGACCAGTAAACACCATAATCGCAGGGATGGGGTGGCAATATGCTACCCCACCTTTTACCCCAAAACTGAAAGGAGGACAGAACACCATGCCAACCAAAGCTGAACTATATGCACAGATGGCGGACAAGGTGGCAACACAGCTCACGGGGAGCTGGCAGGAATGGGCAGGGTTTCTCACCACTGCTTCCCGCCTTTACAAGTATCCGTTCCATGAGCAGCTGATGATCTATGCCCAGCGACCGGACGCCACCGCCTGTGCAGAGTACGATTTGTGGAATGAAAAGATGGGCCGGTATGTAAGGCGCGGTTCCAAGGGGATCGCGCTGGTGGACGATTCCGGGGACAGGCCCCGCCTGCGCTATGTCTTTGACATTTCCGACACCGGAACCCGTGAACATTCCCGCACTCCCTGGCTGTGGCAGCTGGAGGAGCGCCATCTGGATTACATGCAGGCCATGCTTGAGCGCACCTATGATGTTTCCGGTGATGACCTTGCCGGACAGCTCACTGAGGTAGCCGGAAAACTGGCTGAGGAATACTGGACGGAGCATCAGCAGGACTTCTTCTATATCGTTGACGGTTCCTTTTTGGAGGAATATGATGAGTTTAACATCGGAGTACAGTTCAAGGCAGCAGCCACCGTCAGTATCACTTACGCTTTGATGTCCCGCTGTGGACTGGAGCCGGAACGCTACTTCGACCACGAAGATTTCATGGCGATCTTTGATTTCAATACTCCGGCAACTATCGGAGCGCTGGGAACAGCGGTCAGCCAGATCAACCAGCAGGTGCTGCGGCAGATCGGCGTTACCGTCCGAAATGCAGAGCGCGAAGCCAACCAAGAAAGGAGCAAACAAGATGAACAATCCCATGACCTATATCCAGAACGGAGACTATCTGATTCCCGACCTGAAGCTGAGCCAGCAGCCGGAGAAACCCCTGGGCAAGTACGGCAGGATGAGGAAAACCTACCTGAAGGAACACCGTCCCATCCTCTACAACCAGATGTTGCTGAGCGAGAAGCTGTACCCGCACCTTCTGGAGATCGACGAGACCGCCCAGAACAGACTGGAGCAGATGATGCCCCAGCTGGCGAAGGAAGCGGGAGCCACCGAGGAACTGAAAGCCAGCGATCCCATGAAGTGGGTGGGGCTGATGAACACCTGCAAAGCTCAGGCCGAGGAAATCCTGATGGCGGAGCTTATCAACAGCTGACCCTAAACCTGTTCCTCTCCGAAGCGGAACAGATCCAATCCATAGATGAAGCAGAGAATGTAGCGCATACATCCTCTGCTTTTTCTTTTGCTCAAAATGATATTGACCATGTGCTGCGTTTGGGCGGCAATACAGACCGCCAGAGGGAGCGTGTGGTTGCAGCCTTTGAAAAGCAGAAAACCACCGCTGAGATTGCCGAGATACTGAAAACGCTGTACCACGGCGGCAACGGCCTTGGCAGTGTGAGCGCATGGTATGCCGAGGACGGTATCCATCTTTCCCACGGGAAGTCCGTCCGTTATGACAGGTCTGCCCAGGTCATTTCCTGGGAGAGCGCCGCAGAGCGTATCGGGGAGCTTTTGGAGAGCGGCCAGTTTGCCTCCAATGTGGAGCTTGCAGAAGCGGCAGGCTATGAACGCTCCCTCCTTGCAGAAAAGCTCTGGTATCTGTATCACGATCTCAGTAAGGATGCCAGAGAAGCCGGATATTTGTCCTGCCTGTCAGAGATCAAAGGCAATGGGTTCCCGGAGGAGACCCGCCGCCTGACGGAGCAGCTGAGTGACCCGGCTTTCCGCCAGACCCTCAAGGAAGAATACGCCGCCTTCTGGACTGCCTATCAGCAGGACCGTGACCTGTTGCGTTTTCACTATCATAGACCGAGGGAGATCTGGGAGAACCTGAAGGACCTTGACCTGCCCCGCAGGACCTTTTCTTCAGAGCTTTCCAAAGTGCCAACCGTCCAGCACTTTATTACCGAGGATGAGATCGACGCCGCCATGACCGGCGGAAGCAGTTTCGCCGGAGGAAAAGGCCGTATCTATGCGTTCTTCATGGCAAACCATACGGATAAGGAGAAAGTGAGATTCCTCAAAGACGAGTATGGCATTGGCGGACGCTCTCATGCCTTGTCCGGCGCAACACACAGCGGCGAAGATCACGATGGGAAAGGACTGCACTATAAAAAGCAGGACTGCCCGGATGTTCACTTGAACTGGGAAAAAGTTGCCAAGCGCATTACCTCTCTTGTTCAGAAAGGCCGCTATCTTACCGAACAGGAACAGGCGCAGTATGACAAAATCCAGGCTGAAAAGGAACTGGCCGAAGAAGATGCCATCCAAGCCCAGCAGCCGGAGGTGGAGGAAGAAACGCCAAAGCCTACCCTTCGGGAGCAGTTTGAGCAGTATAAGCCTGTGGTGACTGCCGCCATTTCCGAGGATACCGCATATCGCAATGCCTGCGGTCATTCTGACCGTGAAAATGCTGTCATCGAGGGCAATGCCGCTGTGCGCCGTGCGGTCCTTGGTTCTAAGGATATGGAGCTGATCCGACTCTATTCGGATGTGCCGGAGTTCCGCCAGCGTCTGCACCGGGAAGTGATCGACGAAACCTATCCAAAGCTCCATGAGCTTCTGCGCCCTCTTTCTCAGGAAGATATTGATACTGCCCTTTGTGCATGGAACGGCAATATCGAGAGTAAACACGCTGTTGTCCGCTATATGAAAGACCATGCAAGAGAGAAAGATACCGCTGCATGGCTGGCTCAGGAATACGGCGGCAGTAACAGCAACAGCCTGTTCGTTGTCCGTGCCGGCAGCCCGGAGGAAACGCAGCTGCCCTGGCCGAAGGTACAGCGCCGGATTGCCCAGCTCATTCAGGAGGACCGGTTCTATACCGAAGAAGAACAGGACCGTTTTGACGACATCGACCCAATCGCCATCCGGGAAGCTCTGGAAGAAAGAGGGATCGTCAACGGACAGGTGGCAGACCCGGAAAAACTGGACAATGCCCCGTTTATCCAACAGGTGATGTCAGATGCAGAGCAGATCGCAGCTGCCGAGACAGAGCAGACTTCCGAAGTTTCCATTTCCGATGAGGAATATGACGCAGTTCGCCGCCCAATTCCGCAAAGAACCTCCTATGACCCAGCCGCCCCGGTCTATGCCGTGGGCGATACCGTGTATATCGAGGATGACGCCTATCAGATCACCGAGCTGCGGGAGGACACCGTACAGCTTCTGCCCACCGGGATGGTATATCCCATCTACCGGGCAGAGCGCAAAGAACAGTTCGAGCAGCTGCTTCGGGCAGACCGCCGCAATGCTTACTATACCGAGTTTCTTCCTATTGACCCGGACAAGGCAGATCAGGACTTGCGGGATGTATTGGCTCATGGACTGATGGATGAAGCGGATAAAAAGCAGATTTCCACGCTGCTGCAATCCGGCAGGAGCAACAGCGAGATCGCCTACTGGCTGAGCAGAGCCTATTCCGGTGAGATCGAGACACTGAATCTGGAGACCGGCGATATTGCCGATTACCGTACCACGGCACAGGGCATGGAGCTGGAAGTCCTGGACGCAGAGGAAAAGCGTCTGGCTATGCTGTATTTCCGCTGGGATGAAGTTGCGCCTTTGCTGCGCGGGATGTATGCCCGTCAGCTGGATGGCTTTGGACAGGAACAGCCCGAACCGGCTGCCGAATCCCCGATCTTTCATTCCGAGACCGTGGCCGTCTATCCGGGCGACAAGAACCATCTGCCTTATGATGTGGTGGTGGAACGGCTGCATATCGAGGAGCCGGAGCCGCCAGCCCCTGTGACAGAGCCGGAGAAAACCTTTGAGGAAGTGCTGGACGAACACCCGGTTTCCATTCAGGTCAATGGCCAGTGGCAGACCTTCCCCAATGCCAAAGCTGCCGAGGAAGCCTCCTATGAGGAATACAAGGCTAACCTGCGTCGCAATGCAAAAAACTTCCGCATTACCGATGAGCATTTGGGCGAAGGCGGTCCGAAAGCCAAGTTCCAGGCAAATGTCAATGCGATTCGTTTGCTGAAAGAGCTGGAAGCTGCCGGACAGCAGGCAAGCCCAGAACAGCAGGAGATTCTTTCTCGGTATGTGGGCTGGGGCGGTCTCTCTGATGCTTTTGACCCGGAGAAACCGGCATGGGCTTTAGAGTATGCCCAGCTAAAAGAGCTGCTGACCCCGGAGGAATATGCCGCCGCCAGAAGCTCCACCCTCAATGCTCATTACACCAGCCCTACGGTCATTCAGGCCATCTATGAAGCGGTGGGCCGTATGGGATTTGAGACCGGAAATATTCTGGAGCCGTCTATGGGTGTGGGCAATTTCTTCGGTATGCTGCCGGAGGAAATGAGAAACAGCCGTCTGTACGGCGTGGAGCTGGACCCGGTTTCCGGGCGCATCGCAAAGCAGCTCTATCCCAAGGCGGACATCACAGTAGGCGGCTTTGAGACCACCGACAGGCGTGACTTCTTTGACCTTGCCATCGGCAATGTGCCTTTCGGCCAGTATCAGGTCAATGACAAAGCCTACAACAAGCTGAATTTCAATATTCACAACTACTTTTTCGCCAAAGCACTGGACCAGGTGCGTCCCGGCGGTGTGGTAGCTTTTGTGACCTCCCGCTATACTATGGACGCCAAGGATTCCACCGTGCGTCGCTATCTTGCCCAGCGTGCCGAGCTGCTGGGAGCCATCCGTCTGCCCAATGACGCGTTCAAAAAGAATGCCGGTGCCGAGGTGGTATCAGACATCATCTTTCTCCAAAAGCGGGACCGCCCGCTGGACATCGTGCCGGAATGGACCCAGACCGGACAGACGGAGGACGGGTTTGCCATCAACCGGTATTTTATCGACCACCCGGAAATGGTGCTGGGCAGACAGGAGCCGGTAAGCACTGCACATGGTATGGACTACACCGTGAACCCCATCGAGGGACTGAAGCTTTCCGACCAGCTGCATGATGCTGTGAAGTACATTCATGGCACTTATCAGGAGGCAGAGCTGCCGGAGTTGGGCGAAGGCGAAGCCATTGGCACCTCCGTTCCTGCCGATCCTAATGTGAAGAACTATTCCTATGCCATTGTAGACGGGCAGGTGTACTACCGGGAAAACAGCCGTATGGTGCGCCCTGACCTCAACGCCACCGCCGAAGCCCGTGTAAAAGGTCTTGTGGGACTGCGTGATTGTGTGCAGGAACTGATCGACCTTCAGATGGATGCAGCGGTTCCAGACAGCACCATTACCCAAAAGCAGGCGGAACTGAACAGCCTCTATGACAGCTTTTCTGCCAAATACGGTCTCATCAATGACCGTGCAAACCGTCTGGCCTATGCAGATGATTCTTCCTATTACCTGCTCTGTGCGCTGGAAGTCATCGACGAGGACGGAAAGCTGGAGCGCAAGGCGGATATGTTCACCAAACGAACCATCAAGCCCCATCAGGCGGTGGCTGTGGTGGATACGGCAAGTGAAGCACTGGCGGTGTCCATCTCGGAAAAAGCCTGCGTGGATATGGACTATATGAGCCAGCTTACCGGAAAAACAAAAGAAGAACTGGCCGGAGAGCTGCAAGGCGTAATCTTCCGTGTACCGGGACAGTTGGAGCAGGACGGAACGCCCCATTATGTGACTGCTGATGAATACCTTTCCGGCAATGTACGCCGAAAACTGCGTCAGGCGCAGCGGGCGGCACAGCAGGACCCGGTTTATGCAGTCAATGTGGAAGCTCTTACTGCCGCGCAGCCCAAAGACCTGGATGCGTCGGAGATCGAGGTGCGTCTGGGCGCTACCTGGATTGACAAGGAATATATCCAGCAGTTTATGTATGAGACCTTTAATACCCCGTTTTATCTCCAGCGCAGTATTGGGGTCAACTATTCGTCCTTTACCGCTGAATGGCAGATCAAGGGGAAATCTTCCGTATCCTACAACGATGTGGCAGCTTATACCACCTATGGGACCAGTCGTGCCAATGCCTATAAGATTTTGGAGGACAGCCTGAACCTGCGAGATGTCCGTATCTATGACACCATAGAGGACGCAGACGGAAAAGAGCGCCGCGTGCTGAACGCCAAGGAGACCACCCTGGCGGCTCAAAAACAGCAGGCGATCCGGGAAGCCTTTAGGGACTGGATCTGGAGAGACCCGGAACGCCGCCAGACTTTGGTGCGCCAGTACAACGAAGAAATGAACTCTACCCGTCCCCGCGAGTATGATGGCAGCCATATCACTTTTGGTGGCATGAATCCGGCCATTACCCTGCGGGAACACCAGAAAAGCGCCATTGCCCATGTGCTGTATGGAGGAAATACCCTGTTGGCACATGAAGTAGGCGCAGGCAAAACTTTTGAAATGGTAGCTGCTTCGATGGAAGCCAAACGCCTGGGACTGTGCCAGAAATCTCTCTTTGTGGTTCCCAACCACCTGACCGAGCAGTGGGCGTCGGAGTTTCTGCGCCTCTATCCTTCCGCCAACATCTTAGTTACCACCAAAAAGGACTTTGAGACCCATAACCGCAAAAAGTTCTGTGCCCGTATTGCGACCGGTGACTACGACGCCATCATCATGGGACACAGCCAGTTTGAGCGTATCCCCATCAGCCGGGAGCGTCAGGAACGGCTTCTCTATGAGCAGATCGACGAGATCACCGAGGGGATCGCAGAGGTGCAGGCCAGCGGCGGCGAGCGTTTTACCGTCAAGCAGCTGGAGCGTACCAGAAAGTCTCTGGAAGCCAGACTGGAAAAGCTGCAAGCCGAGGGGCGAAAAGACGATGTGGTAACCTTCGAGCAGCTGGGTGTGGACCGATTGTTCGTGGACGAGGCCCACAACTATAAAAACCTGTTTCTATACACAAAAATGCGGAATGTGGCTGGCCTTTCCACATCGGACGCGCAGAAATCCTCCGATATGTTTGCCAAGTGCCGCTATATGGATGAGATCACCGGAAACCGTGGCGTGATTTTTGCCACCGGCACACCGGTCAGCAACTCCATGACCGAGCTTTACACCATACAGCGTTACCTTCAGTATGAACGCCTGCAAGAACTGAACATGACCCACTTCGACTGCTGGGCTTCCCGATTTGGAGAGACCGTCACAGCATTGGAGCTGGCACCGGAAGGCACCGGCTACCGGGCAAGAACGAGATTCAGCAAGTTCTTTAACCTGCCTGAACTGATGAACCTGTTCAAAGAAGTGGCCGACATTAAGACTGCCGACCAGTTAAATCTCCCCACCCCGGAGGTGGAATACCACAACATCGTGGCGCAGCCTACCGAACATCAGCAGGAAATGGTCAAGGCCCTTTCGGAGCGCGCATCGCTGGTACACAGCGGAACCGTTGACCCGTCCCAGGACAATATGCTCAAGATTACCTCGGATGGCCGCAAGCTGGGGCTGGACCAGAGGATCGTCAACCAGATGCTGCCGGACGAACCCGGCACAAAGGTCAATCAGTGCGTGGACAACATCATGCAGATCTGGCGGGATGGCGAAGCTGACAAGCTGACCCAGCTGGTATTCTGCGACATTTCTACCCCGCAGGCAAAAGCTCCTGCAAGCAAGGCGGCGAAAACGCTGGATAATCCACTGCTTCACGCACTGGAAGGCGCTGTACCCCTTCCGGAGCAGGAACCGGCCTTTACGGTATATGACGATATTCGTCAGAAACTCATTGCTCAGGGGATGCCTGCCGACCAGATCGCTTTTATCCATGAAGCAAACACCGAAGTGCGGAAAAAGGAGCTGTTCTCTAAAGTCCGTACCGGTCAGGTGCGTGTCCTTTTGGGCAGCACCGCCAAGATGGGCGCAGGCACCAATGTGCAGGACCGTCTGGTGGCACTTCATGACCTGGACTGTCCGTGGAGACCGGGAGACCTTGCCCAGAGAAAGGGCCGTATCGAGCGCCAGGGCAATAGCAACCCTTTGGTTCATGTGTACCGTTATGTCACCGAGGGGACTTTTGATGCCTATTTGTGGCAGACGGTGGAGAATAAGCAAAAATTCATCAGTCAGATCATGACTTCTAAATCGCCGGTGCGCTCCTGCGATGATGTGGATGAAACCGCCCTCAGTTTTGCTGAGATCAAGGCTCTGTGTGCCGGAGATCCCCGTATCAAAGAGCGTATGGATTTGGATGTGGAGGTATCCCGCCTGAAGCTGATGAAAGCCGACCACCAGAGCAAGCAATATCGTCTGGAGGACCAGTTGCTCAAATACTTCCCGGAGGAGATTGAAAAGCACAAGGGCTTTATCAAGGGCTTTGAATCTGACCTGGAGGTTTTGGCAGCTCACCCGCACCCGGAGGACGGTTTTGCTGGTATGGAAATCCGCGGCGATCTGCTGACCGATAAGGAGAACGCCGGCGCAGCCCTTTTGGATGCCTGCAAGGAGGTCAAAACCTCCGATCCGGTGCAGATCGGCAGCTACCGGGGCTATGCCATGTCCGTGGAATTTTCCGCTTGGAAACAGGAATATACGCTCCTGCTGAAAGGACAGATGACCCACAGGGCAACCCTTGGTACAGACCCCCGCGGAAATCTTACCCGTATCGACAATGCCCTCGCCCAGATGCCCCAGCGTCTGGAGGCGGCAAAGGCCCAGCTGGATAACCTCTATCAGCAGCAGGCTGCCGCAAAGGAGGAAGTCGGAAAGCCATTCCTTTATGAAGAAGAACTGAGAAGCAAAAACGCCCGTCTGGTGGAGCTGGATACCCTGCTCAACATCGACGGAAAGGGACAGGCACACACCGAATCCGCTGTTGCCAAAAGCACACGCCCTTCGGTATTAGATCATCTGAAACGCCCGGTGCCGCCACGCAGTATAGACAAGAAACCAAAACAGCATGAGGAGGTGCGATAACATGAATACCAACGATCTGAATACGGCCCTTTATGAAAAGATGGCCACTGAGCAGGAAAAATACAGGGACTGGCTGAAAAGCCAGCCCCCGGAAGAAATCCTGCACCACACCTATGAATATACTGTCCGTGAGGATATTGTGATGGCGATGGAGGAGCTGGAGCTGACCGACGCCCAGGCCCAGGCACTTTTGGAATCTTCTTCGCCGCTGGCGGATGTGTACCGCTATTTTGAAAAGCTGGAGACTGGCTATATGGATGTGATTCGGGACAGCATTGAAAACCGAGCCAATGAGGTATGCAGAGAACCTGAAGAACTTAATCCCATGGTAGTTTATCTTCATTCTGCTTCATACGCGACTAAGCATGGAGAAACAGACGCATATTGGCTGTCTGACCAGGCGAATTTTTCCTGTAAAGTTGCCATTGAGCAGGCAATCAGCACCCACTACGGAGACAACCGACTGGATACCGCTTCTGCGGTGCAGGAGGTCATGGAGAAATTCGGACCGGAGCGAATGAACTTTATTCTCGCCAATACCATTCAGCATAAGGATGCAGATGGGCGGATCTCCCGTGACAACAAAGCATGGGCAAAGACCATTCCTATGCCGGAGGACAAAGAATCGTTTCGCCGTAATGCTTATCTGGTAGTAGATCAGGTCAATCCGGGACTTGTAGACCTGTTTACAAGACAGGCTCGAAAGACCGTTCAGGAGAAAGAAAAAGGCTCTGTCCTGCAAAAGCTCAAACAGGAGCTGCCTGCCCATAAGCCTGCCGCCCCGAAGAAACAGGGTCCGGAGAGATAACCATGGCAAAGCGCAAGAGGGATATGCAATTAAACTTTAGAGTTTCATCGGAGGAGCTTGCTGTAATTGAGCAAAAAATGTCTCAGCTTGGAACCTCAAACCGTGAAGCCTATCTAAGAAAAATGGCACTGGATGGGTATGTGGTCAAGCTGGAACTGCCGGAGTTGAAGGAGTTGGTCTCCCTGATGCGCCGAAGCAGCAACAACTTGAACCAGCTGGCCCGCCGTGCGCATGAAACCGGGCGCATTTACGACGCTGACCTGGAGGATATATCCCGGCGGCAAGAGGCTTTGTGGGATGGGGTACATCAGGTATTGACCCAGCTGGCAAAGCTGTCGTGACAGGGGCATACGCCCCGGCTGTGAGGGAGGTCCGGCGCGTGCGGGCTGCATCGCCGGGCCTCCCTCTTTTTTCTTTGTCGGTATCGTTGCGTTTTGGCGGGTTGTGCTTGATAATGGAGTCAGAAACGAGGTGATGGCTGATGTTGACGTTTGAAAACGTCTTGGAGATTTTTCAAGAATATCTGTTGCGCGACCCGGAGGAAGAAGTTCTCCCTTGTAAACGCGGCTATGTCCGATTGACCTGGGACAAGGATTCCCGCTACTGTGTGGATGGACTTCTCAGCCGGACACCGGACGAACTATTCGAGGTGCTGTTATCTGATTATCGCAGCTATGAGGAACTGCGGCTAACCAAAGGATGCCGAGAAGTGACGGAAGAAGATGAAAGACAGGCAGAAATTCTCTGTCAGAGCTTTCGGGAACGATGGAAGGAGGAAGAAAAATGATGCAGATGAGTCTATTTTCCGGCCAGGTATGAGATGAAATATGTATATGACGGTACATTTGCAGGATTCCTGTCAGCGGTATATCGTATTTACCATGACGGCACGGGTCAGATGGGATCTATCAGCGCATCGCGGGGGAGTGGGGATCTTTTTGGGGAAGAAACAGAAGTGGCGACGGATATAAATCATGCGGAAACCGTGGCGGATGCATTTCTTAAGAGTTGCGGGACGGCCGCCTTCCGATGGTTGTACCGCGCTTTTTTATGTGATGACGACAGTGAGGAATATCTTTTTGACTATGTACGCCGCGGATTCAAATGGGGGAAATCTATTTATACCCATCAGGGGGAAGTCTGGATGTGGGAAATTCTCAGGCGTTCCCAAATGGCGGGGAACGAAGCGGAAAAATTCAAGGGGATCGTAAGGTTCAGCGAATTGGCGGAGGGAATGCTTTATGCGCCCATTCATCCGACGCATCATGTGCTGCCCCTCATTGTCCGTCATTTTCAAAAACGGCTTTCCTGTGAAGAATGGGCAATTCATGATGTGGGCCGGCATGTGGCTGCTTATTATGATGGGAAG
>OHHC01000423.1_pt1 | contig 17913 bp, 13 predicted proteins | sample 1606381 | NCBI WGS metagenome assembly OHHC01 (sample SAMEA3879581, study PRJEB24766) | human gut metagenome | biome: human-associated habitat; feature: feces | place: USA | collected 1985/1987 | reverse complement strand
GCACTACGGGCGCATCCGCAAATTCGTCGGGGAGTATGCCGCCGAAATGGGCGGCGTCGACCTGATCGTCTTCACGGGCGGCGTGGGCGAGAATTCGTGCGAGATGCGCGAGACGGTCTGCACGGGGCTCGAATTCATGGGCGTCGAGTTCGACCGCGCAGCCAACAAGGGCGCCCGCGGCGTGGACAAAATCCTTTCGAAACCCTCCTCGCGGGTCAAGGTCGCCGTCATCGCCACCGACGAGGAACTGGTCATCGCCACCGACACGTACAATCTGGTAAAATAAATAAAAGCACAACACCACAATGATCCAACATCTTACAGAAATCGTCGACGAGGCGAGAAAAAGGGGTAAAAAACGGCTGGCCGTAGCCTACGGCCAGGATTCGCATACGCTGGAAGCCGTCTACGAAGCCTACAAGGAAGGTATCGTGGAGCCCACGCTGTTCGGTGAGAAGAAAGTCATCGAGCAGGTATGCGCCGAAAACGACATCGACATCAAAGCATTCAACATCGTCGACGAGGCCAGCGACGTGAAATGCGTGCAGCAGGCCGTGGCCGCCGTCGTGGCGGGCAACGCCGACGTGCTGATGAAGGGACTTGTCTCGACCGACAAGTACATGCGCGGCATCCTCAACAAGGAAGCCGGGTTGTTCCCCCCGAAGGGCGTGCTGAGCCACGTGTCGATCGTCGAGATGCCCTGCTACCACAAACTGCTGGTCATCTCCGACGTCGCGGTCATCCCGCTGCCCGACTTCAAACAGAAGATCAAGCAGATCGGCTACCTTGCAAAAGTCGCCAACCTGCTGGGCATCGAAACCCCCAAGATCGCCTGCATCGCCCCCTCCGAGCAGCTGCTCCCCAGCGTCATTTCGTCGACCGAAGGCGCCCTGCTCGCCAAAATGGGCGACCGCGGACAGCTGGGCAACGTCATCATCGACGGCCCCCTGTCGCTCGACGTAGCACTCTACAAGGATGTCGCCGAGCACAAGAAAGTCAAAGGTTCGTCTGTAGCGGGCGACCCCGACTGCCTGCTTTTCCCCAACCTGGAGTCGGCCAACGTCTTCTTCAAGTCGGTGACACACCTCTGCGGAGGTGAACTGGCCGCCATGGCCGCAGGCACGAAGGTGCCCTGCGTACTGACCTCGCGCGGCGACACGAGCAAGACCAAACTCTACTCGATCGCACTGGCTTGCCTGGCCGTAAAACAATAGGCACACACCTACACCAACCTACCAACTACTAACCGGAACCGAATTTATGGGCTTCAAAATCTTAGCGATAAATCCCGGCTCTACGTCCACCAAGGTCGCCCTCTATGACGAGGAGCGGCCTTCGTTGGATCTGACCCTGCGCCACACGGCCGAACAGATCGCACGTTACGCCAACATCATCGACCAGTTGGGCTGGCGTCGGGAAATGATACTCACGGCGCTGTCCGAGCACGGGTTCGACATCATGCAGCTGTCGGCCGTCATCGGACGCGGCGGGCTCGTACGCCCCATCCCGGCCGGCGTATACGAAGTCAACGAAGCCATGCGGCGCGACCTGACGAACGCCACGATGGAACACGCCTCGAACCTCGGGGGATTGCTGGCCGCCGAGATCGCCGCCATGGCGGGCGTCAAAGCCTACATCGCCGACCCGGTGGTCGTCGACGAGATGGAGGAGGTGGCACGCCTGAGCGGCCATCCCGACTGCCCGCGCAGGTCGATCTTCCACGCACTCAACCAGAAAGCCACGGCACGCCTGCACTGCGACCGCATCGGCATCGTCTACGAAAAGGCGAACCTCGTGGTCGCGCACCTGGGCGGGGGCATCTCCGTCGCCGCGCACAAACAGGGACGTGTCGCCGACGTCAACAACGCGCTCGACGGCGACGGCCCCTTCGCACCCGAGCGGGCGGGCAGCCTGCCTGCGGGCGAATTCGCCGACCTTTGCTTCTCGGGGCGTTACACGCGCCGCGAAGTCCAGAAAATGCTGGCCGGCCAAGGCGGGCTCGTCGCGCACCTGGGCACCAATTCCATGATGCAGGTCTCGGAGCGTATCGCGCAGGGCGACGAAAAAGCCCGGCTCGTGGCCGAGGCCATGTGCTACGGCATCTCGAAGCAGATCGGCGCCATGGCCGCCGCCATGTGCGGCCGGGTCGACGCCGTCATCCTCACCGGGGGCATCGCCCACAACGAGTTCGTCGTGCGGTACATCGAACAGCACTGCTCGTTCATCGCCCCCGTTTCGGTCTACCCCGGCGAGAACGAACTCGAATCGCTGGTCGCCAACGCACTGGTCGTCCTCCGCGGCACCATCGTCCCGAAGGTCTACGCCTGACGGGCAAAGGAGCTGCGCACGCGAGGGAGCCGCCCAAGCGGCAGCGACCGCCAAGGCAGCAAGTCCCGGACACCGCATACGCCGTGCAAAACGGCGAACCGCACGTCAAACAGAAACCGGGCTGCAAAACGGAACCGCGCCGCAACAGAAACGTCCGCCGGATATTGATCCGGCGGACGTTTTTCCTGTGTATATCCGGCAGTGACGGCCAGCCCCGGCAGCCGCACCCGGCAGCCGACCTATTTGCGGATGAACTGGCGCCTGGCCAGTGCGACCACCTCGCGGAAGGCTTCGAGCCGGAACAGTGCAGAAAGCAGGACGTAGCTGACCACGCCCGCGGCGACTTCGGCCAGCAACCGCAACAACGCATTGCCCGGCACCGCCAGCGCCGTAACCCGCACGAGAGCGTACATCGCCCCGGCCACGAGCAGCATCGGCAGCACCGCGCGCACGAAGCATCCTGCGCCGAATGACGTGAAACGGGTCGTGGCGAAGAAGTTGATCGCCATCTCGCAGAAGGCGATCACCACCAGCCCCCAGATGACGGCCTGGACGCTGACCGGAATCGTCACGGCGAACACCACCGACATCATCACCTTCTTGGCGACCTCCAGTTTTACGATCAGCGCACCGCCGCTCTTGACTTTCAACACATTGTAGGCCACCAACCCCAGCGGGTAAAAAAGCCCGGCCAGGCATACCGCTTCGAAATAAGGCACCGTCGCCATCCACTCCCCTCCCAGGAAAACGGCGAACATGTCCTCGGCGATGGCCGACAGACCGAGCATCACGGGGAACATGGCATAGGCCACGACCATGACGATCTGCCGGTAACTTTCGGCCAGTTTCGGCGCGTCGTCCTTGATCTTGGCCAGCGCCGGGAAGGTCACGTTCTGCACGGCCTGCATGGCCGAAGTCGCCGGCTGGTCTTTCAGCTTGACGGCCTGCTCGTACGAGCCGAGTGTCTCCTGCGGATAGAGTTTCCCGAGAAATATCTGGGGCACCTTGTTATAGAGGGTCGAGATGAAATCGGTAGCCAGCAGGCTGAAACTGTACGGCGCCATTTCGCGCAGCGGCCGCCGGCTGCACTTCCCGCAGGGACGCCAGTCGCTCAGCCACCACAACAGCAAGGCCCGCACGGAGGCCTGCAATACGCGCTGCACCACGATGCACCAGATCCCGAACCCGGCCAATGCGAGGCCGATGGCCACCATCCCGGCGATGAACCACGAGGCGAAGGTGACCTTCGAGAGCAGTGCGAAGCGGAATGTCCGGACAAAAATCGTATTCTGGATCGCACATGCGGCGCTCAGCGGCAGTTGGAGGAAGAATACCGGTGCTATCCGCGTGATTTCCGGCATGTCGTAGAACCGCGCGATGCTCCCCGCCAGCGCTACCAGCACCCCGTAAAGCACGAGCGCAACCCCGACGTTGAAGGCGAAGACCGATTTGTAATCGTCGGCCGTAGGTGTCCCCTTGCGGATCAGCGCCTGCGAAAAGCCGCTGTCGGCAATCACGATCGCCACGGCAAGGAAGGCCGTCGGGATCGCGATCACACCCATGATGGCGGGGTTCAGCAGCCGCAGGATCGTAAGGCTCACGGCCAGCTGGAGAAGCATCGTACCGACTTTCTCGGCCATGCTCCACGCCACGCCGCTGGCTACCTTATCCCTGAGCTGCCCGTCCACCGCCTAAGATTTTTGCGCGGCAACGATCTCTTCGTTACGCTTGCGGATATTGAGGACATTGGCGATCTCGACGTACGACGCACCGCCGTCGGGGCCGAAACTGCCGCCCACGATTGCCAGCAGGTCTTGCCCGTCGAGCTTCTGGTGCTGTTCGATGACCTCCAGCGCGTCGATCAAGAAGTGATACCTGTCCTTCAGCTCCTGGTTGCGCAGGATCGGCACCACGCCGTACGACAGGGCCAGGATACGCTGCGCATGCAGCTGATAGCATACGGCCATCACGGTTTTCTGCCCGCGGAATGCCGCCAGGTAACGGCCCGTACGGCCGGTCTTGGTGTCGAGCACCACATATTTTATCGGCAGGTTGGTCGAGGCACGCACGGCCGAACGTGCCAGCTGCGCCGTGATCTCGTGGTTCACCGAGACCATGTCCATGTCGATCATCGGTTTGAAATGCGTCTCGTCGCGTTCGATCTCGCGGGCGATGCGGGCCATCGTTTCCACCGATTCCACGGGGAAGTCGCCCATCGCCGTCTCGTCGCTCAGCATCACGGCGTCCACGCGCTCGTAAATGGCACTGGCCACGTCGCTCACCTCGGCGCGCGTCGGACGCGGGCTCTTGACCATCGAATAGAGCATCTGCGTGGCGATAATCACCGGGCGCTTGGCGCAAATGCACTTCTCGACGATGCGCCGCTGGGTATTGGGAATCGCCTCGGCAGGCAGCTCCACCCCCAGGTCGCCGCGCGCCACCATGATGCCGTACGACGCCTCGATGATCTCGTCGATGTTGTCGAGCCCCTCGCGGTTCTCGATCTTCGAGATGATCTTGATCTTGCTGCCGTGGGCATCGAGGATGTCCTGCACGGCCTTGATATCCTTGGCGCTGCGCACGAACGAGTGTGCGATGAAATCCACGTCGTTCTTCACGGCCCACTCGATAAACCGGCGGTCTTTCTCCGTCACCGAAGGCAGGTTGATCGACACCGACGGCACGTTGACGCTCTTGCGCGAACGCATGGCGCCACCCACGACGAATTCGCAGGTCAGCTCCTCGGCGGTCTTTCCTACGACACGGATCTCCAGTTCGCCGTCGGCGATCAGCATCCGCGCCCCGACGGGAATGTCGCTCACGATCGACGGCACGTTCATGTAGACCACCTTGCGGGTCGTCTTGTCGCTGCCGTCCGAGCCGCGCACGGCGACACGGTCGCCCGGCCGGAAATTGATGCTGTTACCGTATTCGTCGGCGATCGTCGTGACACGGATTTCGGGGCCCTTCGTATCTATCATGATCGGAATGGCCGGGTTAACGCGGTGTACGGTCTCGACAATATGCGTAGCGCCCTCTTCCGAGACATGCGCCGAATTGACACGAACCACGTCCATACCGGCATCGAAAAGGTTTTTCACGAACTCTTCGGTGCAACGGAAATCCGACATTGTTGCGACGATCTTGGTTTTTTTCATTCTATACATAAAAGTATGATGCTAAAATATTAGTATTTCGACATTTCACGTTACGCCCGGTGCCCGCTCCTGCACACGCTCCGCGCGAACAGCCGGGGAGGGGCCTTCCGCACGCACGCACTCCCCTACCGGGCCGGGGAATGGGGCACTCCGGGAAGCCGGGGCTTACTCCCTGCCGCGGAGCAACAGGGCCTCGACGCCCAGCCGGTAGGAATCCAGCCCGAAACCCATGATCGAGCCCACGGCCACGGGAGCCAGGAGCGAGACGTGGCGGAACTCCTCGCGCGCGAGGATCGACGAGATGTGCACCTCGACGACCGGCACCGACACCGCCGACACCGCATCGCGCAGCGCCACCGACGTATGGGTATATCCGCCGGCATTGAGCACCACACCGTCGTAGGTGCCGTCGGCCTGCTGTACGGCGTCGATCAGCTCGCCTTCGAGGTTGGACTGGAAATAACCGAATCCGACGGCCGGATAGAGTGCTTCGAGCTCCCCGAAAAAGGTTTCGAAAGTCCGGGTGCCGTAGACCCCGGTATCGCGCCGCCCCTGCAAATTGAGGTTCGGGCCGTTGAGAATCAATATCTTCATATCCGCATCGTTTGCTTCGTGCGCCGCAGCGGACCCCGGTCCGCCGTTCGCGAGACAAAGATAGTGATAATTCCCGGAAAATTCGATACCTTTGTTCGACATCGCCCGTTAAATAATGATTTCAAACGCCGCCCACGCCCCTGCCGCGGTTCGCACAGGTTTCGTTCCCGTCCCCAGGCGGGGACTCCGCCCCCGGGGCGGCAGCCGCACGTGAAAAACCCGAAAACCCGCACCGGCCGGCGGGGCGCCGCGGCCGGACACACCCGAGAACCATGACCGAATTCGGATTCATAGACCACATAAAAGAACTCTTCGCCACCCTGCCCGACAACGGGTTCGAAGGGATCGGCGACGATTGCGCCGTGCTCCCCGTCGGGGAGGGCGAATCGCTGGTCTTCACGACCGACATGCTCGCCGAAGGCGTCCATTTCCTGCGTTCCGCAACTTCGCCCCGCGAACTGGGGCGCAAATCCCTTGCCGTAAACCTGAGCGACGTCGCTTCGATGGGCGCCCGCCCGGTGGCCACCCTGCTGTCGCTGTCGCTCCCGACCGACACGGCCGGCACATGGGCCGAAGAGTTCATGCTCGGCTACCGGGAACTCTCCGAAGCGTTCGGCGTCACGCTCGCCGGGGGCGACACGACCCGCTCGGCGGCAGGCATCACGATCAATGTCACGGCCATCGGCCGCATCGCCGACGCACACATCAAGCGCCGTAGCGGGGCACGCCCCGGCGACGCGATACTCGTCGCCGGAGAACTCGGACTTTCGGGCGCCGGACTGCATGACATCCTCGCCGGACGCTACGACACCCCCGCCGCCGCAGCCCACCGCAACCCGCAGCCCCAGGTGGACGAAGGCATCTGGCTCGGCGCACGCCCCGAAGTACACGCCATGATGGACCTCTCGGACGGGCTGGCCTCGGATATCCGCCACATCATGGAGCGCTCGGGGGTAGGCGCCGCGATCGACATCGGCCGTATCCCCCTCGCCCAAGGGGCGGACGTCGAAACAGCCGCCTGCGGGGGCGAGGATTACAAGCTCCTGCTCACGGCCGACGCGGCGGCCGCCGACAGGCTCGCCGTCGATTTCCGCGCACGCTTCGGCACGCCGCTCCACCCCGTCGGCCGCATCACGGACAGCGGCAAATTGGAGTGGCTCGAAAACGACCGGCCCCGGGCCCTGGACTGGCACGGGTTCACGCATTACTGACCGGGCGCCGCCAACGGCCGCCTACCCGGATTTTCCGGACAGGCGGGAAAGCCGCATCCCGGCAGGCCCGGCTGTAACACAAAAAAACGGCAGCCCGCCGGGTCGCCGTCAAGTCATACGGATCGGAAAATCACTCCTTGATGATGTACACATGCTCGTCGCTGCGCTGCATGTGATAGTGTTCGCGGGCATACTCCTCCAGATAGTCGTCGTAGCGCAGGCGCTCCAGCAGCGTGCTGTCCTGTTCGATCCTGGCCCGGTAAAACTCCCGCTCCCGGTTCAGGGCGTTGATCTGCCGCTTGATCTTCACCGCATGCAAAAGGTTCCGCCCCACCACGAACAACGTGACGACGACGATGACCGCCGTGGCGGCGATCCAGAACTTTTTGCCTACTTCGAAGCCCATCAGGGTATGTGCATGTATTTATGGGTCTGGATCGAGATATTCCATTTCGGATGCGCCTTCGCATACTCGACGATCGCGGGCATCATGCGCTCCGCAACGCTCCACTCGGGTTGCAGGTAGAGGATGCACCCGGCTCCCACCCGTGCGGCATTGCGCTCGGCCCATTCGAAATCGGCCTCGTCCCCGACGATCACCTTCAGTTCGTGCGCCTTCCCGAACGCCTCGTCCAGCGGCGGTTGCTGCCGCTTGGGCGACAGACACACCCAGTCGAAATACCCCGAGAAGGGATGCGTCCCCGACGTTTCGAGGAATATCTCCAGCCCCTTGCCGTGCAGTGTTTCGGTCAGCACCCCCAGCGGATAAAGCAGCGGTTCGCCGCCCGTGATGACGATCGCCTGCGCAGGACACGCCGTAGCACGGTCGATCACCGTCCGTACGTCGATCGGGGGATAGAGCCTGGGGTTCCACGTGTATTTGGCGTCGCACCAGCGGCATCCCACGTCGCATCCGCCCAGGCGGATGAAATAGGCGGGTTTCCCGGCATGGAAGCCCTCGCCCTGGATCGTGTAGAAATCTTCGACCAGGGGCAGCTTGCGCCCGCCGTCGAGCAGTTCGCTATCGGTCTTGGAATCCATCTATTCGGTAACCACGTAAATATCCTTCAGGCTGCGTCCCAACTGGTCGTAGTCCAGGCCGTAGCCCACGATGAACTCGTTGCCGATCTCCATGGCGCGGTACTTGATCGGCAGTTGCTTGCGGTAGGAACCCGGTTTGAAAAAAAGCGTGCAGACTTCGATGCTCGCAGGGTTATGCGACTTCAGCTCGCCGATCATGTGCTCGATGCTCTCGCCCGTGTCGACGATATCCTCGACGATGATCACATGGCGGCCTTCGATGCTGTTATTCAGCCCGATCAGGTTCTTCACACATCCCGTCGAGCAAGTGCCTTCGTACGAAGCCAGCTTCACGAACGACAGCTCGTTGTTGAACTCGATTTTCTTGATCAGGTCGCTCATGAACATGAACGAGCCGTTCAGTACGCCCACGAACAACGGCGTCGGCTTGTCGCGGTAGTCCTCGTTGATGCGGCAGGCTACGGCGGCCACGGCCTCGTCGATCTTGGCAGCGGGGATCATGATCCTGAACTTTTTGTCGTGAAGTTTGATGATATCCTCCATTTCAGTTACGGTTATTTGTGCAAAAATAACTATTTGCCTGCAAGAAACGAACGATTCCGACAAAAATAATCCGAAATAATGCAAAACCCCGGAAGGCCGTCGCCCGTTTCCGGGCCGGCAGCAGGCAGGATCGACAACGCATAATTCCGGCAGGAGGCAAGAAAAAACCGTCCCATGCAGAGAGGACGGCCTTTCAATATTACACCTAATCGTACTTACGGGATATTGGGTGTATCCCAGACTTTGGTTTGCGTGCAGCTGATCCGAAGCGTTTCACTGCCGCAGCGCATCCTGAATTCCCCCTCCTCGAGCCTCCATCGGCCGTCATGCCCGACGAAAGCCAGGTCGCTGGCCGGAACAGCGAACGTCACCGTACGGGATTCGCCCGGTTCGAGCGCAACCTTCTCGAAATCACGCAGGCGGATTACATCCGGTGTAAGGCTGGCAACCAGGTCGCTCGAATAGAGCATCACGGCCTCCTTGCCGGCCACTTCACCGACATTGGCCACATCGACCGTGAAGGTCAGCACATCGTCAGCACCGAACATGCGGCGGTCGACACGGAAATCGCTATATGCAAATTCCGTATAGCTCAGCCCATGCCCGAACGGCCACTGCACATCCATCACAGCATCGTAATTGTATTCGCCCGCCATGGCGGCCATATTCTCGCAAGGCTTGTAATCGTAGGTCGCCAATGCGCCGACCATGCGCGGATAAGTGAACGGCAATCGGGCGCTGAAATTTGCATCCCCCGCAAGCAGGTCGGCCAGGGCATCGCCGCCGTAATTGCCCGGCAGCAGGATGTCGACCACGACCTGCGCAAGCGGCTCGATATCGCCTATGACGCGCGGGCGGCCTTCATTGAGGATCAGCACAAGCGGCTTTCCGGTCGCCGCAAGGGCCCGCACCAGTTCCTTCTGGTTCTGAGAAAGGTTCAGGTCATCCATGTTGCCCGGCGTTTCGCAGTAGGAATTTTCGCCTATACAGGCAATAATCACATCGGCTCCGGCTGCCGCCGACACGGCCTTGTCGATCCCTGTCACGCATTCTTCCTGCCAGTTGTCATAGCGGGACGGCGCATACTCCACACCGGGGACATAGTCCACATGGTCGAATTTATTGCATAAAGCCTCATAGATGGTATTGTAATCCCCGGCAAATTCATCGCAGCGGTCGCCCTGCCACGAATACGACCATCCTCCGTTGAGGCAGCGCATCGAATTGGCATTCGGCCCCGTGAGCAGAATCCGTGCAGACCGCTCCAGCGGCAGCAGGCCGTCCTCGTTCTTGAGCAGTATCTCCGACTCCACGGCAGCCTGCAATGCCACGGCGGCATATTCGTCGCTGGCGAATTCCGGGAAATCGCCGGTATCCCAAAACGGTTTTTCGAAAAGGCCAAGACGGAATTTCAGGCGCAGCACACGGCTCACCGCATCGTCGATGCGCTCCATGGAGACCTGCCCCTCCTCGACAAGTTCCCTGAGATAAATACAGAAATCCCAACTCGACGGTACCATTGACATATCGATACCGGCATTGACCGCAATGCGCACGGCATCCTTACGGCTCGCAGCAATATGGTCGCGCTCGCAAAGGTTGTAGATGTCATTCCAGTCCGTCACGATCAGACCGTCCCAGTTGAGTTCCTCCTTGACCCATCCCGTGAGCAACTCCCGGTCTGCATGGAACGGCATACCGCCGTTGCTGGCCGAGTTGACCATCAGCGACAGCGCCCCGGCCCGAATGCACTCCATAAAAGGAGCGAAACACTTCTCCCTCAACACATTGCGAGTCACCGAAGAGGGTGTGCGATCCTTGCCCGACACGGGTACGCCATAGGCCATGAAATGCTTGATGCAGGCTGCGACATGGCGGTCGTCGACACGGTTGGGATCCTCCCCCTGGAATCCGAGCACCGATGCCACGGCCATCTGCGAATTGACGTAAGTGTCCTCGCCGTAACTCTCCCACATGCGCGGCCAGCGCGGATCGCGCCCCAGATCCATGACCGGGGCAAAAGTCCACGGGATCGCACATGCCCGGGTCTCATAAGCCGAAATTTCGGAGCACCTGCGCATGAGTCCGCGGTTGAACGACGCCCCCATATTGATACCCTGCGGAAAGAGGGTCGCCCCCTGCGTATAGGATGCGCCATGTATCTGGTCAACCCCGTAGATACAGGGAATCCCCAGTTCGTCGAGCGAGCGTTGCTGGATGCGATTGATAAACCTGATCCACACCTCGCGGGGTTGTCCCACACCGAAGGGAATATTCAGGATCGACCCAACCTTATAGCGGCCGATCACCGTATCGAGCAGCGCCTCGCTCAACACCGGGTGCTGCGGGTCGCTCTGGTCGATCACCACCCCGGCCGTCAACTGGCACATCTGCCCGATCTTCTCTTCGAGGGTCATCTTTTGGAGCAGCTCCCCGATGCGGGTTTCTATCTTTTTATCGGGCGCTATGGCCGGGGGTATCCGGGTACATGCGGCCAATCCGCCCAGCAAGCCCAGAAACAAAATCGGAATTTTCTTCATTCTACCGACATTCATTTTTTAACATATTTCACTTTTATGCCGTTTCGCTCCCGCCCCAGTGCGGTTCCCGCACATCGGAAGCCGATCCAATCAGCGGTTCGTCGAAGCATATACCTCGGGAGTTTCCAGGTAGGCATAATAATTCTCCACATTATGGCACGCATCGACATAGAGCCCGGCAATGCTGCCGGCAGGTTTCCCTCCGACAAACAGGGCCGCCTTCACGGTCGTCCCGGCCTCCACGACGAACGGGCCGGAGTAGATGTCCGACCCGGCCGTCGGGTCGCTGCCGTTGAGCGTATAACGCACTTCGGCCGGATATTTTTCCGTATCCAGCGTAACCCGGGCCTTGCGGCCCTCCCTGACGATGCGTGCCGTGATCTCGACATCGTTGCTAAGCGTGAAGGCATTGACCCCACGGGCAAGCAAGCGGGGGATCTGGCTGTTGACACGACGGCGGAAGTCCGCCCACAGACGGCGCTCCCGGGGTGTCCATCCCAATTCGGCAATGGCGAGCAGGCGCGGAAACATCATGTATTCCAAATGCTCGGGAGTACCTATGAACTCGGCCCATGTGCACCCCTGCACCCCGATAATATGCGATGCAGCATTCGGGCGGATGTGCTCGACCGAATCCGGGGCCACATATTCGCCTTTGACAAGCGACTCGTTGGCCGCAGCCCTTTCGGGCGTATCCGGGACAGGTTCGAAGCTATACATTTTCTTGATGGGCGAGAATCCGCTCATCGCCCGCGGCTGCGTGTGCGGATTAGCCTGGTACCAGTCGAAATAGATGATTTCGCCCGGAGACATGACCGCGTCGTACCCGCGGTTGGCGGCTTCGATAGCCCCCCTCTGTCCGCGGTACGAAATCGTAACGGACGTAGGCCGCAGATTGTTCCGCAGTATCTCGTCCCACCCGACCATCACCCGGCCGTGTTCGGCAAGGAATTTTTCGGCATGCTCGATCAGGTAACACTGCACTTCGTCCAGGCCTCCCAGCTCCTTGGCGAGCAACTGGCATTTGGGGCAGGTTTTCCAGGCGACCTTGCGGGCCTCGTCGCCGCCGATGTGTATCCGCCGGGAAGGGAACAGCTCCATGACCTCGGTCAGCACACCGTCCATGAATTCGAAGGTTGCAGGATTGCCCACGCAGAATTCGCCGCTCGTATAGGGCTTTCCACTGCAACACAATTCCGGATAGCCGATGAAAACCTCGTCGGAGTGCGCCGGGAATTCGATCTCGGGAATCACCTCGATATAACGGGCCGCAGCATAAGCCACGATCTGGCGAATGTCATCCTTCGTATAATAACCGCCATAGGCCCCGGGCGTCCCTTCCGGAACGTAGCGCCTGTCGCCGAATTCCCACCACTTGAGCCAGTCGGCCTCCGCCCGGAAAGCCCCGAACCGGGTCAGCAAAGGGTACCTGTCGATCTGAATGCGCCAGCCGCCGTTGTCGGTCAGGTGCAGGTGGAAGACATTGAGCTTGTAACGTGCCATTTCATCGAGTATCTTGAAAACCTCTTCTTTGGCAAAGAAATGGCGCGAAACGTCGAGGTGGATACCCCGGTAACCGAAACGCGGATTATCGGTAATCTTCACACACGGGATACCTTTTGCCGTGAGCAGCTGCAGCAGCGTCTGCCGGGCATAAAACAACCCGGCAGAGTCGACCGCGGTAATCCGAATGCCGTCGCTGCGGACTTCGAGCCCATACCCCTCGCGTGAAAGGTTCGGCGAAGAGGTATCGAGTTCACAAACGACCCTGCCGTCGGCGACACCCCGGGCGAAAGACACGCTGTCGGTCTGGAAATAGCCGCCGGTAAAGGTCATCTCCGCGGGCAGGGGAACAAGGTCTGCACCCGGCTGCGGATCGTGGCATGCCACCGCAAAAAGCAGGCTCGCGACAACGGAAATCTCTGAAATGAATCTCATATACGAAATAGAAATTATACTCCCTGCCGGGGAGCCCGGTTGTCCGGGCTCCGCCTAAAAGGGTTGGAATGAATAAAATGGATCAATTAATTATTTGAACGATATCCAGGTGTGTTCCCAGGGTTCGCTCGAAGTATCCTCCAGGACGATCTCCTTACCGAAGGAGGTAATCTTGCGCGAATTATAGATCAGGTTGTCGAAATCTATGCTTGTATAGGTGTTGTTGACGTTTATCCGGGAAGGCTGGCACCCGAGCCCATCGAGGATCGTCACGTTGCGGAAGACCACATTCTTCATCTCGCAGGACTCGCCCTTGTTGACTTGGCTGGTATAGATCGGGGTGCCCGAAGAATGGATATTGTCCACCACGCAGTCTTCGAAGAGCACGTTGTCGATCAGCGCCGGCCCTCCGGCTTCCGAAAAATCGCCCAGTTCCTGCATAATGGCGAGCGCCTGTCCGCGGGCAGCCTCCAGCACGGTACAGTTGCGGATCTCGATATTGCGGATATCGCCCGATGCCCACCATACGTTGCCGCACTCGGGGCCCACGACGATGCCGCGGGCATAGTCGCCCCAGATGATGCAGTTGGTGATCCTGATGTCGTGGACATTGCCATAGGGATCGGCATTGGAACGCACCTTGAGCGTGATGCAATCGTCGTAAGCACGCAACATGCAATCGTTGATCGTGGCCCCGGTGACCGTACACAGGTCGATACCGTCGCCGTTGAGATCCCAGTGGATCATATTGATGTTTTCAATGGCCACGTTATCGGTATTCATGACGCGCAGGCACCAGCTCGGGGCATCGATCATCGTAACGCCTTCGATCCGGAAGTCCGTATAGCCGCCCTCGTGTTTGTTCCCCTGCACGTCGATCATCACATCGGCGTTGGAAAACTCCTCGCCCCAATGGCGCATCTTCTCGCCGGAAATGACGCCCCGGCCTGCAATCGTCACGCCGTTGCCCCTGACCTGTATGTTCTGCGGATAGAGCACCGCCCCTTCGTCGACATAGAGCGTTTGCCCCTCGGTCAGGACGATAATGCCTTCCGTATGCTCACCGGGGCCATAGTAGCTCACATTGCCGCCCGACACCGCAGGCTTCCGTGTATCGGGACGGCTCGGCATGAGGAACAGGTTGTGGTAGCGGTCGCCGTCGAACTCGACCGACACCTTGCGTTTCTCATACGCCGGAAGCGTGAATTCGACCGTATTGCTGCTGGCGCTCTCCTTGGTCGTAATCCCGTACGCCGACGGACGTACGGCCACACGCGAAAATCCGCTGCGTTTTTCGACCTTCACACGCACGGCATCCGCAAAATCGTGGGTAAAGAGCGCATAACACATCGTATCGCGCAGTTTCTTGGAGTTGTCCCAGTCGTTCCATATTTCCTCGTGATGGTTCGGGGAATCGGAACAAAGGGCATTGCACACCTCGACGGTCTGCCAGCGGCGATCCTTGAGCACGTATACGTTGTAATAGGGATTCGCGTCCCTGAACTTGTCGTCGCCCGGCAGCACCGGGAAGAATTCGCCCTTCGTCAATTCACCGCCCTGTTCACCGTAAGCCGCAACGCGGTAAGCCACATCGTACGTGAACTCCTCTTCCAGTTTCGAGAAGTCTATCTCCAGGTCGATCGTCTGCCCTGCAGCGACACCCTCCCGCAGCATCATGTAACCATCTGCTTCCGAATTGGGGAACCTGACCTTGAACCCCAATTTCCAGGCCGCTGTCTGCCGGGCCATCGGGAAGATGTTGAACTCCGCCCCCGCGCGGCCTACCTCGACCTGTTTTTCCAGCGCCTCACCGAAAGGTTCGGTCTTTCCCGAAGCGATGTAAAGCGCATCGGTCATACGCGGAAGGGTGAGTACGACGGATCGCAGCGTATCGGGGGCATTTACCAGTACCACCTTCACGGACGAGGTAAGCGGTTTGAGCGTAAAACCCTTGCTTATCTGCTGCCGCGTCGCGCATTGCATCCAGATCGCAGGGATTTCGGCGTCGATATCCTCCACACGCAGGATATACTCGGTCGAGTGCGCCCCGGTGGAGGTGTTCGTAAACGAGAGGTTGTCCTGCGAGGCGAATGCGAGCGCCGTCGCCCGGTTGCCGGATGTTTCGATCCCCCGCATGGCAGCCTGGCTGGGAGCCATTTCCACCTCCGTACAGCGGTTGTCGTCGAAGCAGAAGATAGCCTGCGGCCAAGAGGCGATCCCGTCAGGAGTATACCCGTCCTGAGTGTTGTAATCGGGATTGAAGGCAAACGTATCGTCCTCGGCGCAGGATGCCGAACAGAAGATCGCCGCAAACGCGAATGTCGCCCAAATCTTGTTTTTCATCGTATCGTATTTTTATCGGTTTGACTATTTCCAACCGTCGTTTTGGACGAGGTTGTGATTTTTGAAAAGCTCGGCATCCGCAATCGGATAGAAATTCATCCTGTCGTCCCAGCCGCGCTGCTGGATCACCGACCGCACATAGCTGAACGAGCCATCGTTCTGCGGGGTAATCGTAAGCCCATAAACCTTCGTCGTTTCGGCACCGATCTTCCAGCGGCGGATGTCCCAGAAACGATGCCCCTCGAAAGCCAGTTCCACACGACGCTCGTTGCGCAGACGCTTCACGAAGGCCGCATAATCCGTTTCCGTAATCCCCGGCATATTGTACCGGGCACGGACTGCGTTGAGCGCCTCGCGTGGTGAGAGCGTATACTCCACCTCCCCCTTCATGCCCGTAAAATCGGGGTTCTGCGTAGCGGCAGCCAATGCCTCGGCATAGTTCAGCAACACCTCGGCATAACGGAAGAAGGGAAAGATGTGCTGATAACTCATCTCGCTGCCCGTCACGAAACTCGTCGCCTCGACAATGTGTTTGCGCAGGTAGTACGAAGTCGGTGTAGCACCGTCGAGCGGCCGGCCATTACGGCCGCCGACATACGACTGGACGGGCTGTCCCTTGAACGTCGCCCCGTTGTATATCAGCGTCCTGGCAAAGCGCGGATCGCGTGCCGACGCAACGAACATCCGCGACCGCATCGACTCGTCGTTCCAGTCGAACGGTTCGCCCGTCGCCATATCGAATGCCTCGGCGAGGTTCTGCGACGGGCAGACGCCCGAATTCCCGCCTTCGAAGCCTACCGGGAAATTGGCCGCCTCGAAATCGCTGCTCACCGGGCACCACTTGCCGAAGATCAGTCCCTGCGCATCGGCATTGTTCGTGGTTTCCTCGCTGACAAGCTTGTAAATACCGGCATCTATGAGCTCCTTGGCCGCGGCCGCGGCTTCCAGGTAACGGCCTGCATCACCGCCGGGGTTGTTGAGCGGACTGGCGGCATATAGCAGCATACGCGCCTTGAGCGCCATCGCCATGCCCTTTGTCACACGGGCGACTTCACCCTTTTCCGTCCCCAGATAGGTCTTGGGCAACGACGGGATTACGGCATCGCATTCCGAGACGATCCATCCGGCGGCATCGTCGTATGAGACCGGAACGAGCGTATTGACCTCCTGCATCGTGAACGAACGGTCACCGATCACGATCCGGTTATAGCGCCGGAGCAATTCGAAATGGAAATAGGCACGCAGGGCCCTCACTTCGAACGGATAGTTCTTGAGCTCCGCCAGATTCGTCTTGTAATTGTCCTGATACTGTGCCTCGGGGAAATCATCCGGGCAGTTGTCGAGGAAATAGTTGGCCGCGGCAATAGCCGAATAGAGCGAAGCCCAGCGGTCGTCGATCAGGTTCGTTCCGTTCCAGCTCCCGTCGTAAAAACGTTTGATACCGCCCGTAGACCAGGCGTATACCGCATCGTCGGTCGCAGCGTCGATCATCGTACCTTCGACATCCAGCAACCCTTCCTGCACATACGAGTAGACGTTCGTCGCACTCTGCTTCACGCGGTCGAAGGTCGAGAATTGATATTTCGTCGTCTGGTACACCGACTCGTCGAGTTCCAGGAAATCGCTGCACGCAGCCATCAGAAGCGTGCATCCGGCGAATAAGATCAGGTATTTTTTCATCGTTGTGGCGTATTTAGAATATGACGTTCAGGCCGATCTGGTAGCTGCGTGACGAGGGATACCCCGTGCTGACGTATTCCGGATCGAGAATACCGACATGGTCGGCCGAGAAAAGGTTCAGACCGCGGAAATAGAAGCTGCATTCGCGCATACGCAGCTTGCGGGCAATCTTCGACGGCAATTTGTAGTAAGCCTGCAATGTACGCAACTTCAGGAAATTGCCGTTTTCCGTCCATAGTGAACTTTGCGTGTAGTTATTCCCGTTTGCCAATGTGGTCAGGCGCGGATAGCGGCCTTCGGTATTGAAGCGTGACCAGCGGTGCTCCATATAGTACTCCGAAACGTTGCGGTCGTTGCCGTACAGCGGCTGGTAGATGCTCGACAGCGTCGTCTCCAGCGTCGAATGGGCGACACCCTGGAAATAGGCGCTGACACCGAAGCCCCTGTATTTCAGCTCGACGCTGAAGCCGTAATAAATCTCGGGCACCGCGGCATAGAGCTGGTAGGTGCGATCGTAGTCGTCGATCCTGCCGTCCC
>OHHC01000415.1_pt1 | contig 18071 bp, 17 predicted proteins | sample 1606381 | NCBI WGS metagenome assembly OHHC01 (sample SAMEA3879581, study PRJEB24766) | human gut metagenome | biome: human-associated habitat; feature: feces | place: USA | collected 1985/1987 | reverse complement strand
AAGGTAATAAAAGAGCTTGCCAAAGAGAAAATGACCATGGTCATCGTTACCCATGAAATGGCATTCGCCCGTGATGTGGCAAATCATGTTATCTTTATGGACGACGGCTATATCGTGGAGGAGGGTACTCCGGAGGAAGTTTTCGGTCAGACCCAGAACGAAAGAACAAAGCAGTTCTTGCAGAGATTCAATGACAGATAGGACTGACAATTGTTGTAAAAAGCAAAAAATGATAACGTTTTCTGTGATTAATGCACAAAAGAAGTGTGACAATATTGTTAGAAATTTCAACACTTTTTGGAATAAAAAAAGTGAAAACCCCTTGATTTTAGGGAGAAAGTCTGCTATAATAAGACTAGAATTGAATGACAATTCATAAAACTATATTCATATGGAGGAGATTAACGATGAAAATTTCTAAGATTCTCGCTGGTATGTCAGCAGCAGCTATCGTAGCTTCTATGGCAATGATCCCAGCATCAGCAGCAGGCACAAAGCTCAACGTAAGCGATGACCTCGCTAAGATCGGCAGACAGACTCAGGATGACCTTTTTGCTGTATTCTTCAATGGCGATGAGTCAGAGGGTGCTGTAAACAAGGATGCTATCTCTGACCTTGGAGCTGTTTACGGTGCTTCATTCACAATCAAGGTTGACAACAACGATTGGAACACGATCGGCGGTGGCGGATCAATCAACTTCAACTCAAAGTCTGGTGGCTGGAACGCTAAGGACTGGGCTGGCGGCTCATGGGTTGAGGACGATAAGCCAAAGGATACTCTCTGCTACACAACAGAAGAGGAAGGCACATACGTTCTTGAATACCTCGGCGACGCTCCTGTTTTCGCAACAACAGACGGCGATGCTGATAATTACGCAGCAGTTGGTATCAACAACTGGGCAGCAGACCTTAAGGGTATCGACGTTGTAGGTATGAAGGTTCTTGGCGCTGACGGCAACGTTCTCTTCGAGGCTGGTTCTAACAAGGACAAGAAGGAAGTTCAGAAGAAGCCAGTAGCTGAGGAGTCAAGCTCTAAGACTGATTCAACAGCTTCAGGCACAGAGTCTAAGAAGGACGATTCTAAGAAGGACGACAAGTCTTCTGCAGCAGCTACATCTTCAACAGCAGCTACATCTTCAAAGTCTGGCACAACAACAACAGCTACTTCTTCAGCAGCAGCTTCTGACAACGTAGCAGCTACAGGCGCAACAGCTGGTCTTGCACTCGCTGGCGTAGCACTTGCTGGTGCAGCTATCGTTATTTCTAAGAGAAAGTAATCTCTCACAGATAACACACTTGAATAAGTGAATTTATACAGAGCTTTCTGTCATTCGGGAAGCTCTGTTTTTTTGTTCGTTTGTGTAACCTGCACTAATTTGTAAACGATTTCTGTGCAAAACATATGAAATCGCGTGCTTAAATTGTGCAAATAGTATATTGAAAATATGTGACAATTGTGCTATAATACAAAAGTAAATATAGGTCAGGCTATGTGTATAGCATGACAATTAAACGGAGGTTATTAAAATGAAAAAGTTTTTAGCTTGCGCTCTTGCACTTACACTTACAAGTGCTATGTTCGCTTCTTGCGGCAGCTCTGATGATTCTTCATCAAAGGCTGAGGCAAAAACTACTACAACAACAACTACAGCTGCTACAACAACAGAGGCTACTACAACAACAGCCGCTCCTGAGTCAACAGCTGATTCAACAGCCGCTTCCGGCACAGAGTCTGAGGGTGAGGCTGCAAAGGATATTTCCGAAATGCCAGCTACTCTGAAGAACTATGAGGAGGCTTCTGTATATTTCAAGAAGGATATGGACGTTGCTTCTATCGTTGAACCTTTCGCTGAGAAGGATTACGAGAACGATGAGTCTCATGTAAATATCTCTGTTGAGGAGCTTGCAGGTATTCCAATGATCAAGGTCGAGACTCTCGATCAGGATAATGGCAACTACAAGATCCCTAAGATCAGATTCCACATGGAGAAGCTCTTCGAGGGTCAGGAAGCTGATCTTGAGAAGATCTTCACTATCAAGGCTGACGTAGTTACAAAGGCAGTTGGCGAGTTCACTGGTGACGACGGCACAAAATCACTCGTTCCTGGTAACTTCATGGGTGCATTCGTTACACAGCCTACAACAGGTGATGGTGAAAACAGTTGGAACGACCTCTATGACTTCGGCGAGGCTGAGTGGACTTCTGAGTGGGGTTCCTATGAGCTTACAATGAGACCTGGTATCAAGGACGGCGCTACATTTGTAAACTCAACTGAACCACAGTATGTTTCACTTATGAGATGGGGCATTCCAAACCAGGCTGATTTCTACATTGCTGACCTCAGATTTGAGGACGAGGACGGTAACGTTATCGCTTGCGCAAACTTTGGTAAATAATTCATTTCCATACATAAGAAAGGTGCAGATTTTCTCTGCACCTTTTTTTATGTGAATTTTACGCTTACCTCCCCTGATATCTTCAAGCTTTTTACCTTTCCGCCTTTGATTTTAGCCGAAAAATCCTGCCCTTTTATCTGTCCCGTGGCAGTGATGTCTCCCTTGTCATTTTTGAGATACGTCACGCCTTTCTGCGAAATAAGCTTGTCAAGCACAGCGGCAGTCATTGTAACAGCGGAGCTTTCGGGTATGTTCCCTCGGTCAGTTTCGTAGGTCAAACCCTTGTATTCAAGTCGTGCGCTTTCTCCTGAGCAGGTTATAACCATACCGCTGACAGTTTCTGGCGCAGTTATCTCACACTCCCACATATCTGCGCCCTCACGGGTGAAGCTTGCGACGTATTCCGTGCCGTCAATGGTGAACTCAGCCGGGGTCTTGTAATCCTCTGCCAGCTTTACGGGTTTGACTTCGCTGCTTTCACCGCATGAGCATAAACCCATTACCGCCAAAATCGTGAGAAAAAATGCCTTTGTTCTTTTCATTTTGCCCTCCATTAAAAAAGACCCTCTTCATAAGAAGAAGGTCTTTGTTTTTAGTACAGCCTAGTCGGCGTTTTCAAGGTCATACAAAAATCGTGGCAAAGCGTCAATAACATCTCTTGCAATGATTCCACGCTCAGATCTTTTGTATCCTGCAAGTAGAGCCGTCGAGCCAAGTGTGAACGACCCAAGTGCCGCCGCATCGAGAGCATCGCACCCCTGAGCCACATAGGAGGAAACAATGCCTGCAAGCATATCCCCTGAGCCACCCTTTGCAAGCGCAGTTGTGCCTTCGGTGCAAAGATAAACTTTTCCACCGTCCACAGCAAAGGTGTCAGCCGACTTCGCAAGCACTGTCACACCATATTTTTCTGACAGCCTATATGCAGATCCAAGTCTGTCCGACATGACCTCGCCCACCGTCACGCCACAAAGCCTTGCAAGCTCCGCAGGGTGAGGGGTGAGGATAACTGTACTTTTCTTCTTCAACAGTACATCTATATTCGGACAAAGTGAATTTATTCCGTCAGCATCCAAAACTATGGGTATCTCCGTTTTTTCTATAAGCTCCGCCACCAGCTTTTCCGTTTCAGCCGTGTGACCAAGCCCACAGCCTATCAGCAAACAGCTTGCCTTTTCGCACTTTTTCAGTATCGTCTCCGCATTTTCAGCCACCATAAAGCCGTCCTTGTCGGTTTTCATTGCCGAGTATGTACATTCATACATACCAGCCGACAGGGAGTTGACTACGCTTTTTGCAGTGCAAAGCTCAAAAAGCCCCACGCCTGTTCGCATTGCCGCCATTGCTGAAAGTCCTGCCGCACCTATATAGCTCTCCGAGCCTGCCACGCTCACCACCTTGCCGAACGTGCCCTTGTGTCCGTCAGCAGGTCTAAAAGGCAGTGCCGCCCTAGCTTTTACCACGTCAAAAGGCGTTATGACAGGGTATAGGGTATTCTCGCAACGCTCGTCAATACCGATATCTTTTACCAGAATTTCACCGCAAAAGTCCACCGCAGGCTGTAAATAAAGACCCAGCTTGCCACGATGAAAGGTCACTGTCACGTCAGCCTTGAACGACAGCTTGTCAGCCTGACCATTCCGTGCATTGACTCCCGACGGCAGGTCGCAGGCTATCTTCATGCCTTCACATTTTTCACAAGCTCTGAACACTGGCAGGATATTTTCACGCAAACTGCCATGAAAACCCGTTCCGAAAATGCAGTCCACAAGCACATCTGCACCCTCGATAAAATCCAGCGCATTTTCAGCTTTCAGCACCTCTACGCTCTTATCAAGCCTAGCATACGCTGCCGAGGAGAGGTCAGTGTCAGGCTCACCACAGCATAGGACCACCGTTGGCTTGAGGCCTTGTTCCGCAAGTAAATTTGCCGCCACAAGTCCGTCACCGCCATTGTTTCCCTTGCCAATAAGAAGCACTATCTTTGAGGACGCAGACGAGTTGCTCGCAATGACCTCCGCAAGCTGTGCCGCCGCATTGTCCATGAGCTGAGCAAGGCTCACGCCATATTTTTCAGCCTCATGCTCGCAAAATGTCATTTGTTCCACTGTTAATATCCTATCCATTTTTATCCTCCTTTTCATAAGCTATCACCACTGCCGAAGCGATATCCTTGATGTGGGAAAGTGACACCGCAAAGGTCAGCCCCCTCTTTTCAGCCGCCAAAAGCGCATTCCCCGTAAGCTCCAGATAAGGGCAGCCAAGCTCGTCACGCAAGCAGGACACCTCGTTTAAGGCGAAGCCCTCGACCCCAGTGCCTAAAGCCTTTGCGAAGCTTTCCTTAGCCGCCCAATTCGCCGCCATGGATTCGTATGGGTTTTTCTTCTGTGAAAAAAGGGTCAGCTCCTTTTCGGAGTAAACCCTTTCACAGAAACGTCGGCTCTGACAGCTTTTTTTTATGCGTTCGATCTCAATAAGATCAGTTCCGACAAATATTTTCATTTTTATTTCCTCAGTGTTCTCGGAAGCGCAGGCTTCATAAGTGCCAGCATATCGTCATCTGGTGTGAAAATAACAGTTGTAAGCCCGAGATTTTTGTGGTTGAATGTTATGTAGTAGTCTGTAAGGCTATCGTCACAAGCGCAGGCAAGGACCTGTGTTGCGCCCTCAGGTACAGAGAAATTCTCGTCAGCAATGCCGAAATCTGTCGCACTGCCGCAACGGAATGTGATAAGGCGTTTTCTTGAACGCTGAGCCGTTATCTTGTCAACGTCTATTTCTCCGTTTGTGAAAATGTATTCATACTCCACATCGAGTTTTGTTGTAAGATAATAACCGCCATAAAGTGCGGCGGCGGCAAGAAAAATGCCTATTACAGAAAACTGCGTGCCGAAAGGGAAGATAAAGCACAGTGCGGCAAGTGCCACGCTTGCTATCATGATGAAAATTTTCTGTATCTTATCGTTCTTTGTGGGAATCTTGCGAACTATCTGTTCCTTGAAGCTGTCCATTATTTGTCCTCCGTTTATTCAGTGCCGCTGAGAAGCTCTTTCATTACCCAGCCGCTTTTATTGTTATATTTTACATATACCCATATGTTTCCGTCGCCGTCTGTTCTCTCACCATAGCCGTTTATGGTCTTGCCGTCAGGTATCTTTTCTATCACGTCATATTTCTTTGACGGACCGTATCTGAGATTAAGATAAGAGGTGTCTGACTTTACAAGAAATGGGATAGAATCAGGGTATTTCACATCATCACCCAAAGGGAAAAGTGCGTCCTTTTTGAACTTTGTGGTGGTGGTTTTTTTAGTCGCCTTTGTTTCGGCAGATGTTGTGGTTGTGGTGGTGGTCGTCCTCTTTGTTGCCGTTGCGATTATGTCAGGGTCGTAGCCTTCGTCAATGCTCACGTCAGGGTTTTCAAGTGTGCCTGCCGTCACAGAAGTGGTGGTGGTGTAGCCCTCGTAATCCTCATCGTCCTCATCATAATCGTCGCCCATTGTTGCGGTCTTTGTGGTCTCTATAACTCTCTGGGCGGCAGTACCCGTGGTGGTCTCCGTTTCGGAGGAGCTTTCTGGAAGCATTGCCCCACATGACGCAAGCCCGAAAACCGCAGAACAAGCCAGCACAGCCGCAAGCAGTTTTGATCTCATTTTTTTATATCCTCTTTTCAGAATTTACACAATTTTATTTTAAGCCAAGAAGTCTTTCTGCGTTGCCACCGAGAATTTTATCTTTGTTATCCTCGGAAATGTTCAAGCGCAGTATCTTTTCTTTTATAAGGTAGGAACTGTCCCAAGGGCAGTCGCTTGCAAAAAGTATCCTGTCAGCCCCATGCTTTTCAACGATAGCCTGCATAAGCTCGTCAGGACACATACTTGTGAAAGCGGTGTCGAAATAAACTTCACCGTCAACTCCTGCCAAAACGTCACGCACCTGCTCCCACATCATGTTTGCACCAAGATGTGCAAGAATGACCTTGAGCTTAGGGTGCTTTTTTATCATGTTCAGCGCCCTCTCAGGTGTGGAGTGGATAAGGTCAGGGGAAACGCAGTCATAGCCCGAATGGAATATAACAGGCAGGTCGGCTCTTTCAATGGCATCATATATCTTGTCCATGCGCTCATCATCTATCATAAAGCCCTGATAATCAGGGTGAAGCTTTATGCCGTGAAGTCCAAGCTTCTTTATGTGGGCTATCTCCTGCTCATAGTCATCAGCGTCAGGGTGTATTCCACCGAAGCTTATAAATCTTCCGCCGTCTTGTTCAGCACACCAATCGTTTATAACTCTCTGCTGAGTAGGCTTTGTTGCCACTGATAACAGCACGCCCTTGTCAATGCCCCATTCGTCAAAACGCTGTATGGTTTCCTCTGCAGTGCCTCTTGTGAAAGGAGTTATTCCACTGCAAGCCTGAAGCTTTTCAACGGCCTTTTCCGCTACCTTTGGATTAAAGGCGTGAACGTGAAAATCAATTACCATTTAAAACATCTCTTTCTGAAAATACTCTTCCATATGGTATTATACCACACTTTCAAGCTTCTTTCAACGAATATCGGCAATTTTCACAGTATTTTCATCTAGGGCTATTCCCAGCTTTTCCACACCTCGGGGCAGAAGCCTACTGTGGCTTTCTTGCCGTTTCTTACGATAGGTGCGGCAAAAAGCTCGGGATAGTCAAGAAGCTTTTCTATCTTTTCCTCGGTGCTTCCAAGATATTTTATGAGCATTGCCTGCTCTCCCTTTGCCTTTGGGTCGATAAGCTTGTCAATATCGCCCACAGCCGCAAGCACTGAGTTAAGCTCGCCCTTGCTAAGCCCCTTTGTAGGCAGGTCAACAGATTGGAACTTTATTCCACGCTCTTTGAAATAACGTTCAGCCTTTTTTGTGTCAAAGGATTTTGACTTGCCGAATATCTGTATGTTCATGGAATTATCTCTCCGTTTCTGCATTCAAGAATGATAGTAAAAGGACCGTCATTGAGCAGTGAAACTTTCATGTCTGCACCGAAAACGCCCTTTTCTACCTTGCCTGAAATTTTCTCGCCACAGACTTTGCAGAAGTATTCATAAAGTCTGTTGGCTTCATCAGGCTTGCCTGCATAGATAAATGACGGGCGGTTGCCGTGGTGACAATCTGCATAAAGGGTGAACTGTGAAACGCAAAGAATATCTCCGCCAACATCGTTTATAGAAAGATTTGTCTTGTCGTTCTCATCAGCGAAAATGCGAAGCTTTGATATCTTGTCTGCAAGCTTGTCGCAGTCAGCCTCAGTGTCCTCCTGACCTACTCCGAAAAGTATCAGAAAGCCCTTTCCTATCTCGCCTGTGACCTTGCCCTCGACCTCAACTTTTGCACTTGTGACCCTCTGTATTACCGCTCTCATCAGCCCACCTCCACGGTGTAGCTGTAGGTGTAAACAGCTTCAGGTGCAAGCTTGATAGCGTGAGGCTTGTTTTCGATATCCTCAAAAGCATCGTCCTCGTAAACAGGCACGCTAGTCCAAGGCTCAAGGCAGATAAACTGAGCGTCAGGGTCACCGGTGGAAGTCCATACTGCAATGCAGTCAGAATGTGGGAATGAAAGCTTTACGAAACCGCCGTCAGACTTTTTCAGGGTGACAGCCTTTGAAGCAGGGTGGTCTTTCATGATAACGTCATAGTCGAAAAGCTCTCTTGTGAGAGTGATAGTCTTTTCACCGTCAAGGATAGTCCTCTCGCCGTTTGGGATAGGCTGAACGATATGCTCGTTTTTCTCGTACTCAACTGTGCATTTGCCACCTTGGATATCGCAGATAAAAGCAGGGTGACCGCCGAGATAGAAGTACATAGCCTTTTCATCAGTGTTCTTTACTGTATTTGTGACGGTGACTTTTGAACCTTTTATGGAGTAGGTGACTTCAAGCTCAAAGTGGTATGGGTATTGAGCAAGTGTCACGTCATTATCTTTTAGGAGAAAGCTCAGTGAATTTTTTGTGCTGCCTGAGAAAGCAAATTCGCTGTCACGGGCGAAGCCGTGGTTTGCTGTCATGTGATATTCCTGACCGCCTGCCTTGTAGGTGCGGTCTTTAGGGGAGCATATGAACGGGAAGAGGATAGGAGCGTAGCGTTTCCAAGCGTCACCGCATTGCCAGAGATATTCTTTGCCGTCCAGTTTGATAGAGTGAAGCTCAGCACCGAAAGTGTCGGCTGAGATAGAGAGTTTATCATTTTTTATTTCATAAAGCATAGATCAGACCTCCGAGAAAAAATTTTATACCTTATTATTATAGCACATTGTTTGGGAGATGTCAAAACCAAGTGAGCAGTGAGGTTATGAGGTCGGCTGGGGTATGGACGAAAACGTTTGAAAAAACTTAAAGGTCTGTTGAAAATTCTGTTCTGATATCAATATTTTAACAGTTAAATTTTATGACTTTGATACAGAATAACTAAAATATTTTCAATTGTTTGTGTAAGCTGACAAAACTTGTGATGACTATTGACTTTAATTTGGAGATAGTCTATAATAAAATGGTAAGATTATTTAATTGTGCAGTGCTTTTTGTTCACAGCTTCAGACTGCACTGAGGAGAAATGATTATGAATATTAAAGAAGCAAAACAACAGATACTTAATGCAATACAAGCCTATCTCATTAAAGACGAATTTGGCGATTACCGAATTAGCATAGAACATCAGAGACCTGTGTTCCTGCTTGGCGCACCTGGTATCGGTAAGACCGCTATTATGGAGCAGATAGCTCAGGAAACTGGCGTAAACCTTGTTACCTACTCGATGTCCCACCACACAAGAGAGTCTGCCCTCGGTCTGCCTGTTATTGTACATAGAAACTACACCGGTGCTGACGTGCAGATATCCGAGTACACGATGAGTGAGATCGTGGCTACTCTTTATGACACTATCGAAGCCACTGGCATCAAAGAGGGTATTCTCTTCCTCGATGAGATCAACTGCGTTTCCGAGTCCCTTGCTCCTGCAATGCTCCAGTTCTTGCAGTATAAGGTTTTCGGACTTCATCAGGTTCCGGCAGGTTGGGTAGTTGTTACAGCAGGTAACCCGCCTGAGTTCAACAAGTCTGTTTCTGAGTTCGATATCGTTACTCTCGACCGTGTTAAGAGGGTCGAGTGTCAGCCTGATTTCGACGTTTGGAAAGAATATGCTTACTATGCAGGCGTTCACCCTGCTATCATATCATATCTTGAGCTTCACCCTGACCACTATTATATGGTAGACGCAAGCGATAAGAACAACTACCGCTTTGTTACTGCCCGTGGCTGGGAGGACCTTTCTGAAATGATGCAGCTTTATGAGGAGAGCGGTATCCTTGTTGACCACGCTCTGGCTGCTCAGTATGTACAGAACCCAGAGTTCTCAAAGGGCTTTGCGGAATATTATGACAGATTCAACTACTATCGTGAGAAATATGACGTTGACGCTATCCTCGAGGGCGGCATAACTGCTCAGAACATTGCTGACGCAAGAGCGGCAGGCACAGAGGAAGCTGTGGCTCTTATGAATCTGCTTATGGACGGCATCACATACACAATGAGAAGCTGTATCCAAATGGAGAAGATGATAAGACTTATCCACCCAAGAATGGAAGATATCCTTGTGAAGATAAACAATGGTCTTTCATGCCGTCAGATAATCAGTGAACACATCATGGACTGCAACAAGAGCCTTGACAAGGCGGTAAGAGCAAGAAACATCTCGCCGTCTAACAAGAAGATCCAGCACTGGATACTCCACAATCTGGAAGCTTATCTTGATAAGTGTACCAACGAGGGAAGAGATAACAAAAACCGCTGTACTGTTATTTTGCAGAACTCCTTCAACAATCTGCTCCATGGCGCAAACAACGTTACACAGCAGTCTATGAATGGTCTGAAATATGCTTTTGACTTCCTTGAGAATGCTTATGGCGCTGACAGCAATGTTATGAAGAAGTTTATCGAGGAGCTGAAAATAAATTGCCACACCACAAACTTCATCAAGAAGTACGGCTCAGAGCAGTTCTACAGACTTGCAGGTGAGCCTGTTCAGCAGCCTACCTACAACAATCTCTATGACCTTAATCTTACTGATTGCCTTTTAGAGCAGGAATAAGCATAGATAAAAAATGAATATTTACGGGCGAACGCATTTTGCCATACATTGTAATAGTTGCATTGTAGGGGCGAACAGTGTTCGCCCGTTTTAGCTTTATAGGTAGTTTTCAGATACATATTTGTTAATATAAAAAGCTTGTAATTTGCGAAAAAGTGTGATATAATAACTAAGAGTGTATAAACGAGAATCAGTGAGGTTTTTACTATGGGCAAGATTTATGATTTAGGCATAGACGTAGGTTCGACCACGGTCAAGACGGTAATTCTTGACGAGGGCGAGTTTATTTATAACAAATATGAAAGACACTTTTCAAAGGTAAGGGAAACGGTGGCTGAGCAGCTTCGCACTATCAGAGAGCTTTATCCTGATGACAAGTTCAAGATAGCAATAACAGGCTCGGCAGGTCTTGGCATCGCTGAGGCAAGTGGGATCTCTTTCGTGCAGGAGGTCTTTTCTGCTTTTATCGCTGTAAACAAGAAGTATCCAAAGGCTGACGTTGTGGTTGAGCTTGGCGGTGAGGACGCTAAGATAATCTTCCTCACAGGGGGCGTTGAACAGCGTATGAACGGCTCTTGCGCAGGTGGCACAGGTGCTTTTATCGACCAGATGGCAGGACTTTTGGGCGTTACCCCTGACGAGATGAACGACCTTGCTCTTAAGGCTGAAAAGACTTATCCTATCGCTTCAAGATGTGGTGTTTTCGCAAAGTCTGATATTCAGCCGCTTCTTAATCAGGGCGCGAGAAAAGAGGACATATCTGCGTCTATCTTTCAGGCTGTTGTTGACCAGACAGTTTCGGGTCTGGCGCAGGGCAGAAAGATCGGCGGTCAGGTGCTTTTCCTTGGCGGTCCGCTTACATATCTCAGTGCACTGAGAAAGGCATTCAGAACTACTTTGAACCTTGACGAGGAACACGCTATACTTCCTGAAAATTCTTCATGCTATATGGCTTTCGGTGCGGCACTTCATGCTGACACTCTTGCTGAGGAAATGACTATAGACGAAGCCCTTGACAAGATAGTGAACGCAAAGGCTACTGACAATATCGTGGTAGGCAAGCCACTGTTTGCGAGCCGTGAGGAATATAATGCTTTCGTGGAAAGACACAAGAAGTCTGACCTTAAATATGAAGACATCAGAACTTACAGGGGCGACGCTTATCTTGGCATAGACGCAGGCTCGACAACCACAAAGCTTGTGCTTATCACACCTGACGGAAAGCTTCTTTATCAGCACTACTGCTCAAACAAGGGTCAGCCGCTGGATATAATCGCTTCAAAGCTTGAGGAGATCTACAGCCTTGCTACCCCTGAGCTTAACATAAAGGCTTCTGCGGTAACAGGCTACGGTGAGGATCTTATAAAGGCAGGTCTGGGCGTTGACTATGGTATAGTTGAAACTGTTGCGCACTATAAGGCGGCGGCTTATTTCTGCCCTGACGTTGATTTTATCATCGACATCGGCGGACAGGATATCAAGTGCTTCAAGATAAAAAACAACGCTATCGACAGCATTATGCTCAACGAGGCTTGTTCATCAGGCTGTGGCTCGTTCATTCAGACATTTGCAGGTGCAATGGGATATGATATTGCAGAGTTTGCAAGGCTCGGTCTGTTTGCAAAAGCACCTGTGGAGCTTGGCTCAAGATGTACAGTGTTCATGAACTCATCTGTAAAGCAGGCGCAAAAGGACGGAGCTTCAGTTGAGGATATCTCTGCAGGACTTTCTTCGTCTATCATCAAGAACGCAGTTTACAAGGTAATAAGAGCCAAGTCTATTGACGAGCTTGGCAAGAATATAGTCGTTCAGGGCGGAACGTTCCTTAACGACGCTGTGCTCAGGTCATTTGAAATGGAGCTTGGCAGAAACGTTATAAGACCTGCCATTGCGGGACTTATGGGTGCATTCGGCTGTGCGCTTTTCGCAAAAGAAAAATCTCAGGGCAGGGACGGCAAGTCAGGCGTTCTTACAAAGGCTCAGCTTGAAGAATTTGCTTACAATTCAAGAGCCGTTCAGTGCGGTGGCTGTGGTGCGCACTGTAACCTTACTATAATAAGATTTAATGACGGCAGAAGATTTACTTCCGGAAACCGCTGTGAAAAGGGTGCAGGCATAAAGATAACCGACAGAACGGAAAACATGATAGAGTATAAGTATAATAAGATACTCTCTTACGCAGACAACAAGCCTGCAAAGCCTATTGCAAAGGTAGGTCTGCCACTTGCGCTATCTTATTATGACCTTATGCCATTTTTCTCAACACTGCTCACAAGCCTTGGCTTTGAGGTGGTTCTGTCTGAGGAGTCAACGAGAGATACATATTACAAGGGTCAGCAAACTATTCCGTCTGATACGGTATGTTATCCTGCAAAGCTTTGTCACGGTCATATAGAGAGCCTCCTTGACAAGGGCGTGGACTTTATATTCTATCCTTGCATGAGCTACAATGCTGACGAGGGTCAGTCGGACAATCACTATAACTGTCCTGTTGTTGCTTATTATCCTGAGCTTCTAAAGGCTAACAATGACAAGCTGAATGATGATAATTTCATCATGCCTTATCTTGACATAAACATCAAAAAGCACGTTGCAAAGGCAATGGCAAGAGCACTTTCAAAGTATAACATCACTGCAAAGCAGGTGCTTGGAGTGCTTAACAAGGCTTATTCTGAGCAGGTGAGATACCATAGGGATATCGAGGCTAAGGCGCAGGAGATAATCGCTGAGGCAAGGGCGAAGGGTCAGAAAATAATCGTTCTGGCAGGCAGACCTTACCACATCGACCCTGAGATAAACCACGGCATACACAAGCTTATCGCTTCTCTTGGCTTTGCGGTCATCACTGAGGACAGCGTGGCAATGAAGGTGGACACTCCTGCCCTTGACGTTCTCAATCAGTGGACTTATCACTCAAGGCTTTACAGAGCGGCAGAGTATGTATGCGAGAATGATGATATGCAGCTCGTTCAGCTGGTATCCTTCGGCTGTGGTATCGACGCTGTTACAACAGACGAGGTGAGAGCTATACTTGAAGAAAAGGGCAAGCTTTACACTCAGCTAAAGATAGACGAGATAACGAATCTCGGTGCGGCTAAGATAAGACTCAGGTCTTTGGCGGCGGCACTGGAGGAAAAAGAAGCCAGCGCAAATGCTGAGAAAAAAATGGACAAGGAGGCAATGTAATGGCTGAAAAAGAGATAAAACACGCAGGCTCGGACAGAGTAAAAAGGTCTTATTTTGACAAGTCAAGACGTGAGGAATACACTATACTTATACCTGATATGCTTCCTATACACTTCAAGCTTATCATGGCGATATACAAAAAATACGGCTATAACATGGAGCTTTTGCAAAACTGCTCACGAAACGTTATAGACGAGGGACTTAAAAACACACATAATGACGCTTGCTATCCTGCGCTTCTTGTTATCGGACAGTTTATGGACGCTCTCAAAAGCGGCAAGTATGACCTTGAACACACGGCTCTGCTTATGTCACAGACAGGCGGCGGCTGTCGTGCTTCAAACTATATCCACCTTATAAGAAAGGCGCTGTCAACGCAGTTCCCTGAAGTGCCTGTTCTGTCGCTGAATTTCAGCGGACTTGAAAAGGACGCTTCCATAGATATCACCCCTGCCATAGCAATGAAGCTTATTTATGCGGTACTTTACGGCGATATGCTCATGCTTTTGTACAATCAGTGCAAGCCTTACGAGATAGAGAAAAATTCTACGGACGAGCTTTTGGCAAGGTGGCAGCACAGGCTTGGAAAGATGTTTGCTACCCCGAGCAGATATATGCACACAAAGAGCATTTACAACGCTATGCTGAAAGATTTTGCGGCGCTGCCGAGGACAAAGGAGAAAAAACCTAAGGTCGGTATCGTGGGAGAGATATACGTTAAGTATTCACCCCTTGCGAACAATCACCTGAACGACTTCCTGCTGTCTGAGGGCTGTGAGCCTAACGTGCCGGGATTGTTGGACTTCGTGCTATACTGTGCGTCTGACGCTATCAATGACGAGAAGCTTTATGACAAGAAAACCAGCCGCACTCTTATGTACGGCATTGGTTATGATGTGCTTTACAAGTTCCAGAAGCAGCAGATAAAGGTCATCAACGAGCAGGGCATTTTCCAGCCGCCTCATGATTTTGAACACCTTAGAAAGTGTGCTGATAAGTATATTAGTCAGGGCGTAAAAATGGGCGAGGGCTGGCTCATCACTGCTGAAATGGCGGCTCTTGCAGAAACAGGCACAAAGAACATAATCTGCACTCAGCCATTCGGCTGTCTTCCTAACCACATTGTGGCAAAGGGTATGTCGAGGACTATCAAGCAGGCTTATCCTGACGCAAACATAGTCGCTATCGACTATGACCCGGGTGCGACAAAGGTCAATCAGGAGAACCGTATCAAGCTTATGCTTGCAAATGCGGTCATGGATTAATAGAAAAAAGTTACCCCCTCGGAGCTTGGCTCGGAGGGGGTTCTTGTTTGTTCTTTTACACATAGTTAGGGGAGTTGGTTTGTTGCTTCGACGGGCGAACGCTGTTTGAACCTACACAAGTGGCGTATTTAAGCGGTTTGCGTGGCCGATATAATAATTCTAGTAGGCATATGACGTCTGTTCGGGTTCAACAAAGCTTAGGGATTTAAGCTTCTCTGTGACGTTGTCCACTTCGGCATTTGTTACTTCGAAAGAGACGTCGATAAAGTCAAGGTTAGTGTGGTCATCTTTTGAGGTATAAACATCTATTGCTACACCTACAGAATTTGGCGAAATCTCATGCGGCTTGAAGTGGTCGATATAGTCAGCAAAACTCTTTTTGCGGGTATCAAGTGCTTTATTGTATATATATATTATCTGCATGGCTTCGTCTTTTGAGAGTGTGTCGGAAAGATAGTGGAACGTTACGCCGTCGCTTGTTGAATTCATTACACACACACGGTTAGCGTCGCTGAGTCTTGATCCATTTATCTTGCCTGTGAAGCCGTCACAGAAGTATGCGAGAATGTTCACGCCGAATATGACAATCATATACACTGCGAAAATGCCTACCCATTTTACAAAGCGGGCTATTGTGAGCTTTCTGTTTGAGGAGAGTATCCGCACAAGGAGATAGCTCAAGAAAAGCGATGGGAGAAGTATCAGATTGCTTGTGTCGGAGAGGACGTAGGTCGTGACAGTGACTACGGCTAGGATAAGGATAATCTCACGGTAGGCGCTGAATACGAATGGCTTGCCTGTGTCTTTGCCGTCACGTTTTTTGTAGAGAAAGTACAGCAGTGTGATGAGCAGTGCTGAGAAAATGGTGCTTCCAATAAGAAGAAGCAGGAGATTTGTGGAGTAGCCGAGGTCCATAAGCTTTGCTGGGAGAGCGCTCCATACAGGGCAGTAGTTAAAGAAGTTTTCCAGGTCATATAGATACTGTACGGTGTATGGGTTAATGGTGGAGTAGTGTATGCAAGCAGGGAGAGCAACCTCGCAGGCTGTTATTATCACCGCTGTGTAGAGCATTTCTGCAAGCCTGCCGCAGCATATCATGCACAAAAGCACCGCAAGTATCACAAAAAGGCTTGTGGAAAGCTGTAAGAACATAAATACGGCGGAATATCTTGCCAACATGTTCAGTGTGATATCCGTTGTGAGGAGTATGGCGATAAACTGAATGATGTTCCAGAATATCACAGGCAGGATATGCAGCTTCAGCAGAGTGAGAAGCTTTGAGAAGAAGCGTTCTTTTGCACCGACTGGGAGAGAATACGCAAGGTCTGCGTGGGGTTTGCTGAAAAGCTCACGGAAAAGGGTGAAAACTGTGAAAACTGTGAACACTGCGCACAGCGCTATCGCCGCAATACATACATATGCAATGGCATAGCCCTCATAATAGTTCGTTTCGCTTTCGATGTAGTGGGTGATGAACTTTCGTATGGACATCTGCATGATAAAGTTCATGAACAGCACAAGGTTTGTGATGACGAAAAGCAGTTTGTTCACCTTGAAGTCACGGCGTGAGGTCTCTATTATCCTATTCTTCGCTGTTTGCATATCCATGCACCTCCATTTCGTATATGAAGATCTCCTCCAGGGTGAGGGGGACAAGCTCTAAAACGGCAGGGGAGAGGGCGGAAAGCTTGGCGGTGATATCCGCCTTGTCGCCCTTTGTTATCACTGTGGAAACTCTGCCCAAGGTCTTGAAGCTCAGGACTTCTACGCCTGCATTTTCTATAACAGTGCGGTCAAGCTCGCCATCAGGCAAGGCTATCTGCACCTTTTCAAAGCCCTCTCTTACATCATCAATATCCTTGGCAAAAATGACCTCGCCTTTGTGCAGGAGCATTGCTTTGTCGCAAAGCTCGCCTATCTCGGTGATGTTGTGTGAGGACACCACAAGGGTCGCACCACGGTCGAAAATATCGTCAACTATCATTGTGCGGATAAGCTTTCGCATGGCAGGGTCAAGGCCGTCAAAAGCCTCGTCAAGGAGGATATACTTTGTTCGGCAGGCAAGTGCAGCCGCAACGATAGCCTGCCTTTTCATGCCCTTTGAAAACTGTGACAGCGGTTTCTTCCGTGGCAGGTCAAGCTTTGAGATAAGGTCATCGAACACCTTGTCGTCAAAGGTCGGGTAGCTGCTTTGGTAAAAGCTTTTCAGGTCATTCACTGTCAGTCTTGAAAACTGCACCGTTTCGTCGCTCACAAAGAAGATGTTCTCTTTAGCCTGCGGCCGGTCATAGACCTCTGTTTTGTCAATGGTGACGCTGCCGCTGTCGGGGCGGTAGATCCCGCTTATAACACGCAGCAGGGTGGATTTACCTGCACCGTTCGAGCCTACAAAGCCGTATATGCAGCCCTCGGGGATATCCAGGGTGACGGCTTTCAGTGCCTCGTGATCTTCGTCTGCGTTTTTGAATGTAAGTGACAGGTCTTTTATTTCTATCATTCTTTGTCACTCCTTTCTTTCTGTTCCTCCGCCAGTTCTTCAAGGACGGAGGTAAGCGATCCAAGGCTTATGCCTGCCTGCATTGCGGCGGCGGCATGGAGCTTAAATTCTTCCAGCAATTTTTTCTCTATAGAGCCTTTCTGCTTTGCCACAAAGCAGCCTTTTCCTGCCACAGAATAGATTATCTCGTCATGCTCAAGTCTGCTGTAGGCTTTGGCGACTGTGTTTGGATTCAGACCCAGTTCCTTTGCCAACATTCTTGAGCTTGGCAGCTTATCGTTTTCTTTCAGCATGCCTTTTGATATAAGGCTTGAGAACTGGCTGCATATCTGTTCGTAGATAGGTGCTCTTCCTGTAAGATCAAGCGTTATCACCTTGAATACCTCCTTTCGATTTTGTTGTTTCGTTTCATTTGTTCTGCTGTACTAACTGTATTATCTGTTGTAGTACGCTTAGAGTATACAACTATAAGTCTGATTTGTCAAGGAGCGTGGATATTTTTCAGCACTTATCACAATACTGCGTCGTTTTGATAGTTGGAAATGTACAAAAGTTTAGGCCTTGGGGAGGAAAATATTATTAAAATGTAAAAATATATTTAAAATCTTCTTATTCTATT
>OHHC01000404.1_pt1 | contig 18529 bp, 18 predicted proteins | sample 1606381 | NCBI WGS metagenome assembly OHHC01 (sample SAMEA3879581, study PRJEB24766) | human gut metagenome | biome: human-associated habitat; feature: feces | place: USA | collected 1985/1987 | reverse complement strand
CTATCATCTTCATATGCCATCTTATTTTTTAGAGACATTTACTGAATATCCCTAATCAATAAAGGGTATTGTATTTATTCTAGGTAATTTAATGTATGGTGATATCAAATTGTGTTCTATAAGAATGAGGGGCTGTCTTTTTTATGACAGCTCCCCATTCTTTATGAAATAAGTTTTATATGAATTTTATTCTACCCATTCTTTGATGGCTTGTGAAGGATCAGGATTTAAAACAGCACCTTTGTTGAATACATTTTCATAAAGACTGATAAAGATATTCATCCAGGGCGCACAGTAGCCTTCTATTGAATTAAATCGATATCCGATAGGAGCATTAGTACCCGGATAACCACGAACAACTTGTAACTCTAACCGTTTGTAATCCCAAAAGATGATCCCTTCACCCCAGAATTCAATACGTTTCTGTTCAACAACCTTCTTTTGAAACTCTTTTAGATCATTTACTTTACATGTATAGCTACCCACAGAAGTATTATAACGAAATGTGTTTACGAAATCTTCTAATTTAGAAATACCGGCTGCTAATCCTTGGCTCATTCCTATTGCTTCGGCTTCGATTAAATACATTTCCTCTATACGCATTAACGGATAGTCAACGGCAGCTCCGATTGTATAATCGTTCATTTCTCCATTTTTAGGTCGGAATTTGATACCTGTATATGGAGGCATATCAGCGAAATCATCATCGGTCAACAAAGTTCTATATTTAGTTCCGGGAGCTTTGTGTGCATCTTCAGGAGCAATCCAAGTTGTTTTTCGCCAGTCTGCATTTGGTATTTGATCGAACAATTTTCTGCCGATAAGCTTGTATCCTTGCCATTTTCGGTTACCGTAACCGAAAGTTTGTTCAGGACACATGCTTCCGGCAAAGTTGAGCCAATAGCTATGTACATCCTCGGTAGTCATGATGGATCCCCATACCCATGAATTGGTTAGTACACTGTTGAAGCCGGTAGTATAGCTGTCTCCACCAAACCATTCCTTTTCGGTCAGAGGCATTGCTCCGCTTTCGTTAATGACTTTGCGTGCGTATTCGGCTGCTTTAGTGAAACAAGTTTCTTTTGATGCAATGTTTAAATCTGTATTGTTGTTTAGGGTGTTGAGATCTTCAGGGTAAAGTTCGAAACGAGATCCCATTTCCAGCCACATACGTGCCATCAGACCATGGACAACTGGGGTACAGGGCAAGTTTTTGGTTGGGCGTTGATAATCACTCAAAAGCTCCTCAGCTGAGGCTAGGTCATCTAATATGAATTTGTATACGGCATAGAAGGGAGCACGTGGATTATTACGCCCTTCTTCTTCTGTGGTTTCAGCGGTAATAATAGGTACGGTTATGCCATATAAATTTTTACTGGCTGCTTCTGCATCTAATTTCTCTACTCCTGTTTTTTTATATTCATACATTCGGACTAAGTCCATGTATATCATGGCTCTATAAGATAGGCATATACCTTTATAATACTTGTTTTCGGGTGCATCATCTGCTTTTTCTAAAGCACTCAGTGCATTATTTACATTATTCAGAAACTTGTAGTTATAATACCAAATGGTATTGACAACATCGGCATCACCCAAATCATTACATACTCCATAAGTATCAAAAAAGTCAAATTTGGGTTCGTGGCAGAAGAAGTCTTCGCATGCACTTTCTCTGATTAAATTATATCCACTATATCCAAAATCATGATAAAATTGTGGACCGTAACTTCTAAATGCATTAATAAATGCGACTACTGAATTTACCATTGCGCTGATAGCTTGGTCAGATTTTCCTATTTGGTCTATGGTAGCTGTGCTACTTTCTGGAAATACCTCTTCGATACAACTGTTTAAGCTTAATGCTGATGACAGACATGCAGCAATCATTAGTTTGGTAATATATTTCTTTTTCATATTCTTGATTGTTTATGTGTTGATTAGAATTGTAAACTTAGACCGGCGGAGAATGCGCGTACGGCTGAATATTCTCCGGATGAATCTTTATTTCCGTTCCATGTTACGCGTGAATCGAAACCTTTTCTTTTTGACCAATAATAAACATTGTCACAGGCCACATAAATGCGCAGATTAGTTAGATATAGACTTCTAAGTGTTTTTTTGCTGAAAGTATATCCTAATTGAATGTTTTGAATACTTATGGAAGATGCATTAGTTAGAAACCTGTCGGATGTTTTTACACTGTACAGGTCATTGAATTGCCATTGTGGAATATCACTTTGAGTATTCTCCGGGCTCCATGCTTTATAAATATCTTTGTGAACATTGTATCCTAAATGAGTTGAAGTAGGAGGTGACATTAATGCTTGGTAACCATAGTCGTATGCCTGACCTCCTATACTGTAGTTTATTTGTGCAGAGAAATCAAAACCATAAAATGAAAGAGAGGTATTGATACCACCGTATAGGTCTGGAACAGCGTCACCACATAAGTATAGATCAGCTTGAGAATAGGTTGTTGTTGTTTTCATTTCACCGGTTTGCTTATCTGTATAATACCATTGTGGTTTGCCTTCTTCGGACACACCTGCATATTTTTGAACATAGTTAGTATACATTGGAAGTCCTTCTCCGTAATAATACAGACCGTTTACATAACCGGCATGTCCATCTATAATGTCTGTTTTTTTACTTTCTGCAAGACGGCTGATCTTATTTCTATAATGTGTTGCATTAAAGCCAATATTCCATGTTACGTTTCTAGTCTTGACTGGTATATATTTTAAATCAATTTCAACACCTTTGTTATTCATGTCACCAATATTGTCATAATAGCCTGAGTACCCTAATGATAAAGGTACAGAAAAACGGTTAAGCATATCAGTTGTTCTGCGATTGAAATATTCTATGCTGCCACTTAATCTGCCTTTTAATAGTTCGAATTCTATACCTAAATTTATATTTGTATTGGTTTCCCAGGTAATATTTTTATTTCCTTTTCTGGAAAAACCTAATGATAACTCATTATTGCTGTTATTGATATTGTAAGTATCTACATATAAGAAATCGTCTATTCTGTCATTACCCTGTTGACCTACAGAAAACTTTAGTTTTAATAAATCGAGCCATTTAATGTCATCCAACCATTTTTCTTTGGTAAGAATCCAAGCAGTTCCCACAGAGTAGAAATTACCCCAGCGATTATCCGGGTGAAAGCGGGAAGAGGCATCGCGCCGGTAAGAAAGTTGGAAAAAATATTTGCCGTCATAGTCGTACATACCTCGGAATAAATATCCTTCAGTATTGTATTTACTCTTATAGGATGACTCATCGTTGGTACCACTGATGGCACCGTTTAATTCTTGATTCTGAAAAAAAGAGAACATACTGTTTTTGGCTGCGTATAATTCTTCATAAACGTTATTAAAGCTTTCATGACCTGCCATCAATGAAACGTTATGTAATCCGAAGCTATGATTATAATTTAATATTTGTTGTAGGTTGAGGGTTGTTCGACGCCAATGCTGGACATTGATGCTTCCATTCAAAGAATTTGCTGTTCCATAAAAAGGATTTAAAGCATTTTTGTACCGGCTGTCACGTATCGAAGTGCCTGCATTGAATGTGAATTTGAAGTCTTTCAGGAAATTAACATCTATAAATGCGTCTCCATTCAAAGTATTTGCAGAGGTGTTATATGTATCGAGCTGACTTAATTTTATTCCGTTAGAGTTCGGGTTGATAGGACGGTTTAGAGGACCTTGGTTGGATACTCCGAAATCGTACATGTCACCATTTTTATCCTGCATGATCTTACCATTTGTATCACGTAGGTAAAGTGGATATATGGGAGCTGTATTGAAAGCTTGGCTAAAACCGCCAGCGGCTGAATTCTGTATTGAATGTGTATAACTGATGTTGGCGCCAAATCTCATCCACGGTTTAGCCTGATATGTGGTTTTCAAACGACCGGTGATACGGCTATAATCAGACCCTTCTGCTATACCGTCTTCATCTAAATATCCAAAAGAAGCATAGATTTGTGCTTTATCACTTCCGCCTGAAATATTGACGTTGTATTCTTGGCGTAATGCTGTATGATATACAGCATCGACCCAATTGTCGGGAGTGAGATAATAACCGTTTACTATCCGTCCTAATTTTGCATTAGGATTAAGAAGACCGTTTTTACCAATCAGATATTCTCCTTCAGGATATGAATATACGTTGTAGGATAAACCACCGGTTTGACTGTTGGTTCCTATCATATTAGTATTTGCGCTGACATATGCTTGGTCAGGAGTTTGTCCTTGGGCATTTAAATAATAATTGTATAATGCTTTATAGTGTGCTTGATAATATTCTCCTGGATCTTTTATGTAGTCATATTCTATTTCACCACGGGTATTGGCACTCCATTTAGCGTCTACTGTGATTTTTGCATCGCCTGCTTTGGCTGATTTTGTTGTTATAATTATGACACCGTTAGCACCTCGAGCACCATAAAGAGCTGTGGATGCTGCATCTTTTAGTACAGAAATAGATTCTACATCTGCTGGATTGATGTTATTCCATCCTCCTTCGTATGGCATACCGTCTAATACGATGAGGGGATCTGTTTTTGCGCTCATTGAACTGATGCCACGTATCAGAATGCTTGGAGTTTCTCCAGGCTGCCCATTTGTCATTGTCATTTGTAGGCCTGCCACTTGTCCAGATAAACTTTCTATGACATTAGTAACCGGACGTTTAGTTATTTGTTCTGTATGAATCATTTTGGCAGATCCTGTAAAAGCTGATTTTTTTGCAGTACCATAAGCAACTACCAAAACTTCTTCCATCACTTCTGTTGTTGAAGTCATAACAATTTTCATTTCCGGCTTGATGGTTACTTCTTGGGTTTCCATTCCAATGAAAGAAACAATAATTGTTTTGTTGGTAGGTGAGATGTTTGTAAGTGTAAACTTACCATTGATGTCGGTGATTGTTCCATTGGTTGTTCCTTTTACCAATACAGAAGCTCCGATTACCGGTTCGTTGTTTTCGCTTGAGATAACGGTTCCTTTCACTGTTACCTGTGCTTGTGCATGGCTTATTCCTACGAATAAGCATACGAATAGTAGTAATAGTGTCTTTTTCATAATGTTTGTAATAGATTTGTGAGTTTATGGTTTGTACAAACCTAGGAATAAAATCTAATAAATCAAAATATTTTCGATGACAAATGTTTAAAAATAAAAGTATATTCTAATCAATGTAATAAAAACTTAAACAAGCAAGAAAATTAACTTGTTTTTATAAAAGAAACATCTTAATCATTTTGTCGTTCCGCTGAACTTTTTACATACAAAAATCCCCAAATCTAAGTTGATTGATAGATTTGGGGAAAAGTTGGAAATATCTCTTGTTGCTTTTATTTTTTTTGAGATTGGTGCATAATTTTTAAGATATCACGGTGGAATTTAATCTCTGCACGTTGTAACTTATATATTTTCTTGGGAGATAAGATTTTTTTAAAGCGCTGTAGATATTCCAAATCCAATTTATCGGCTTCAATCCTTGCTTTGACAATACCTTCTATAATTTGTTCGTATTCGGCATCGGTTGTTTTAGGATTTTTGCCTTTGCGTGCTTGCTCCCATGCTTTATCATTTACTGTTTTTTTACGGTCTTGTAATTCGAAGTAGATAGGGAAGAATTTAGTGGCCTCTTCTTGCGTTATTTCTGCTTTTTGCGTGAGATATGCTTCTTGTCTAGCTCTGAATTCTTCTTTGGTGAAACCAGGTTTCTTTTTGTCTTGCGCCTGTAGCGAAATGCTTATATATAAAGTGATAAGCAAGGTTGCCAGTCTTTGTATCATGTGGTTATTATTTAATTATACATATCTGAATTTGCATCTGTCAAGTATTGATAGAGCGTATAATCATCCATCATGGAATGATCTAAAATCGTTTCAATATATTCGTCTGAGAATTGTTCAGTTTCCGCTGCTGTAAAAATAGGAGTGTCTTGTTTAGGGGGACCTACAACAACTCTGACGCTGAACATCAATCCACAAAACATAGCTGCCATATATATCCAAGGCTTGATACGTTGCCAAGTAGTTATTGTTTCTTGCGGAGCAGAAGTTTGTTCCTTCTCCGGCAATTTATTCATCAACTCTTTTGAGAAGTTGTCGAAATAACCTTCGGGTACCATGAATGGATTTTTTGTCCCGCATTTTTTTAATAGTTCATCTTCTTCCTTCATAGTGGTTCTCCTTTCTTTGTTAGATACATTTCTTTTAAAAAGGTTTAAAGGCATTCTTTTAAAAAGTTCTCTATTTTTTTCACTGCATGGTGGTAGGAGGCTTTCAGTGCCCCTATACTTGTTCCTAATATTTCAGACATGTCTTCATATTTCATTTCTTGAAAGTATTTTAAATTGAATACTATACGCTGCTTTTCAGGGAGCGTCAGTAATGCTTTTTGAAATAATATTTGAGTTTCATCTCCATTAAAATATGTATCACTTTCCAGTTTGTTCACCATATCTGCATCAGCGTCGTCTATGGATAATTGGTTGGTGGCACGTTGTTTATTTAAAAAGGTTAAGCATTCATTCAAAGCTATGCGGTAAAGCCAGGTCGACATTTTGGCTTCGGCACGAAAATACTCTAGATTAGTCCATGCTTTGATAAATGTATTCTGTAACAGATCATTGGCATCTTCATGAGAAAGTACCATCCGGCGTATCTGCCAATATAGCTGTTCGCTGTATTCGTTGACAATACATTCGAAGGCTTCTTTTTGTCGTGCCGGGTCCTGTAATAACGCTATTATTTCTTTCTCATTATAAGTGTTCATGTTCCTATTTTTAAATTAGATATCCGGTTTATGTTATGGTTTAATGGATTCTATTGAAATTTTTAATGTTTCCCGTGCAAGTAGAGTGTTAGGAAAAATATCCGATGCTTCCTGTAACAATATGCTTTCATCTTCGTAGCGGGCTGAAAAATGTCCTATAAGAAGTTGTTTTACTTTTGCGGTACGGGCGATTTCTCCAGCTTGCGAAGCAGTTGTGTGAAAGGTTTCTTTCGCACGGGCTTGTTCGCTTTGTGCAAAGGTGGCTTCATGAAATAACAGGTCCACTCCGTATATTTGTTCTATGATATGTGGCAAATAAATAGTATCTGAACAATAGGCATATCGGCGGGGAAGGGCAGAAGGGATAGTCAATTTGTTGTTTGGTACTATTTTTCCGTCCGGTAATGTGTAATCGGCGCCATTCTTTATCCGGTTGAGTTCGTATACGGGGATTTCATAAAAGTCAATCATGTCGCGACGAATATGGGCGGGGATCTGTTTCTCTGAAAAGAGGAATCCGCATGTTGGTATCCGATGACGTAAGGGAATTGTTTCTATGGTTAGCGAACGGTCATCATAAATTATTTCAGCTTTGCCCGGATCAAAAGTTTGGAAAACGACTTTGTAACTCATACCTTTGCAAAAAAAGTCGAGTTGTGGAGTAAGAAGACGTTCTAATTCTGCGTGACAGTGAATATAGAGTGTGGCTGTCCTTCCCAGCATACCGAAAGTTGATATCAGTCCCATTAGTCCGAAACAATGATCACCGTGCAAATGTGAAATGAATATATGGTTTAGCCGGGTGAATTTCAGTTTTGATTTGCGTAATTGCATCTGTGCTCCTTCACCACAGTCTATCATAAATAGTTTTTCACGGATATTTACGACTTGTGATGTTGCAAAATGCCGTGTGGTCGGCAATGCTGACCCGCATCCTAATATATGTACTTCAAATTTCTCCATCGTTACAAAGATACTATCTTTTTTGAATGGAAAATAAAAAATGCCGTAAAAACGGCATTATAGGATTGAACTATTTCTTAAGTTTTATTTTCACAGCATTCATGCCACGTGACCCTTTTTCTAGTTCAAAAGTCACGATGTTATTTTCTATGATATTGTCTATCAGTCCACTAATATGAAAGAAGTATTTCTCTGCATTCTTCAAATCTTTTACAAATCCATATCCTTTGGATACATTGAAGTGTTCTATTCTTCCTTCATGTACTAGTTCTATCGGTTCTTCAGTTCTACGAGGAGTTGAAACTTCAATGGTGGACATATCCACTTCTTGTGGTTTATTATTAGGAGTGGGAGGAGTATCGGTTATCATACCGTTCTCGTCTACATAGGCAATCATATCTTCAAAGGAAGATGTGCCGTTACTTTTTCTTTCTTCTTTTTTTTGCTGTTTTGCTAAACGCTTTTCTTGTTTTTTCTTTTCTAGATCTCGTTTGGTAAATGAAATAGGTTTCGCCATTTGATTCTTTTTAAATTAGTAATATACAGTTCGGCCTGCTACGGGGAAGTGTATGGAATTAATAGTGAGGTAATAAGAAAACGGGGGAGAAGTCGTTATGAAATACTAACTCGAAATTTTATTACTCTATAAAGATACGGTTTTATTACGGATATCCCATAGAATATTTTCCTTTTTAAGAAATAATGGCATAAAAAAAGGATGCATTTTAATAAATGCATCCTTTTGGCTTATCTTAAAGTAAACTGATTACTTCTTTTTGTTTTCCAACTGTTCTTTCAAAGCAGCCAAAGCATCGATATCGCCTAAAGTGGTAGAGGCTGCCTGATTTTGGATAGCAGGAGCTTCTTCTCTCTTAGTTGTTTTCTTTGCATTAGAAGCTGCTTTCTTTTCAGCTCTTTCTTCTGCCTTGGCAGCATCTTCGAAAATGCGGCTGTGAGACAGGATGATTCTCTTGGCATCCTTGTTGAATTCAATTACTTTGAATGACAGTTTTTCATCCAATTGGGCTTGAGAGCCATCTTCTTTTACCAAGTGTTTCGGAGTTGCAAAACCTTCTACACCATAAGGAAGAGCTACAACAGCACCCTTATCCAACATTTCGATGATAGTACCTTCGTGTACAGAACCTACAGTAAATACAGTTTCGAATACATCCCAAGGATTTTCTTCCAACTGTTTGTGACCAAGGCTCAAGCGACGGTTTTCTTTGTCGATTTCCAATACTTGAACTTCGATATCTGCACCGATCTGAGTGAATTCAGAAGGATGTTTTACTTTCTTAGTCCAAGACAGGTCAGAGATGTGGATCAATCCGTCTACACCTTCTTCGATTTCTACGAATACACCGAAGTTAGTGAAGTTACGAACTTTTGCAGTGTGCTTGGAACCTACAGGATACTTTTCTTCGATAGTTTCCCATGGATCTTGTTTCAGCTGTTTGATACCCAAAGACATCTTACGTTCGTCACGGTCAAGTGTCAGGATAACAGCTTCTACTTCGTCACCTACCTTCATGAAGTCCTGAGCAGAACGCAAGTGCTGTGACCAAGACATTTCAGATACGTGGATCAAACCTTCTACGCCCGGAGCGATTTCGATGAATGCACCGTAGTCAGCCATAACGACTACTTTACCTTTCACCTTGTCACCTACCTGCAGGTTAGCATCCAAAGCATCCCATGGGTGCGGAGTCAGTTGTTTCAAACCAAGAGCGATACGTTTCTTTTCGTCATCGAAGTCAAGGATAACAACGTTCAACTTCTGGTCGAGTTCTACAACTTCTTTCGGATCGCTTACACGGCCCCAAGACAGGTCAGTGATGTGAATCAAACCGTCTACGCCACCAAGGTCGATGAATACACCGTATGATGTGATATTTTTAACAGTACCTTCCAGTACTTGTCCTTTTTCAAGTTTACCGATGATTTCTTTCTTCTGCTGTTCAAGTTCAGCTTCGATAAGAGCTTTGTGAGAAACAACAACGTTTTTGAATTCCTGGTTGATTTTAACCACTTTGAATTCCATTGTCTTACCTACAAATACATCGTAGTCGCGGATAGGTTTCACATCAATTTGAGAACCCGGCAAGAATGCTTCGATACCGAATACGTCCACAATCATACCACCCTTAGTGCGGCACTTGATGTAACCCTTAATAATTTCTTCATTTTCAAGAGCAGCGTTTACGCGGTCCCAAGAACGAGTAGCACGTGCTTTTTTGTGTGACAGAATTAACTGTCCTTTTTTGTCTTCCTGATTTTCAATGTATACTTCTACAGTATCACCTATTTTCAAATCTGGATTGTAACGGAATTCATTTAAAGGAATGATACCGTCTGATTTGTAGCCGATATTGACAACTACTTCGCGTTTGTTCATTGCAATAACAGTACCGTCTACAACCTCGCGGTCGTTTACTTTGTTCAGCGTACCGTCATAAGCTTTTTCAAGATCTTCGTGGCTCATGCTGGTTACAGCTTCGCCATTTTCATAAGCATCCCAGTTGAAATCTTCAACAGGAGTGATGTTTTTTAAATTTTCCATTAATAAAATTGTTAAAATTCTCAGTTAATTACGTTAGACATTATATTGTTTATCTAATTTCGGGCGCAAAGATACAACAAAATACTGAAACACAAACAAGTTTACTGAAATTTCTTGCTGATTAAAATTTAAATGGGATATAATCGTTGTTTTTAATTTATGTTTGTACATTTGTAGAAATTTAACCTATTAAAATATGGTAGCGTTCATTTTAGTTTGTTTGGTTCTACTTTTAGGTCTTTTATGGGGATGGGAAACAAGAAAGAGGAAAAGTTGGGAACAGGAGTTCGTTAAGAAGAAAAATGGGGTGTGTTTTGTGAAAAAAATTCGGATACCATATTGTATAATGTGGGTGCATATATAATTTGGGTTGATCGGAATTTTTTGGTTGAAAAGACCAATTACTATAATTTGAATAATACTTCTGAAAGATAAGCGGAAAGTAATGTCCAGAGGCTTTAACGGTTATTTGTCCAAGCCTCTGAACAAAGAGCTTTGTTTGATATGCTCCGCCAAATGGGAATTTAATCTTCCAAAGAGTAATCAATGGTGGTTACAACGCGGATGCGTTTGATGTAAGGAGTGTTGGCGTCACGATCCTCAATGCTGAATTGTCCCTGATAGGCTCTTTTTATCTTACCAAGTTCGCTGTCCGAGTCCTTGGCGAATTTAACGGCTGCCGCCCGTGCGTTTTTAGTTGCTTCCTCTATCATTTGAGGCTTGATGTCGTTTAAACCGGTGTAGTCATATTGCACATTGTAACGATAATCTCCACCCGTAATAGCGATACCTTGCTTTAAGAGTTCGCTTTGTTCGCTGATCATCTTTCTCACCAGATCTACTTTAGTTGAAGTAACCGTGATGACAGAGGTCACATTATAGCGGAAGGGAACTGAATTATTATTATAACGTTCGGCTTGCATGTCTATAATTTCCGGTGCATTGATACTGATTTCGTTTTCAGTGATTCCTTTCTGTTTCAAAAAACCGACAATTGCTTGGTTGGTTGCATTTATCTTGTTATATAAGGTCGGGAGGTCATTTCCCAGGTCTTTATACATCAAAGGCCAAGTTACTTTATTGGCCGGCACCTCCATTTCTGCCAGACCTTTCACATTCACTACTCTGTCTTTACCAGAGAAAGTATCCAATCCCTGTTTGATAAAATACCCCATCACCAACATGCCTATAGCAAGGATGACGGCTTCCAGTTTCCAACTTTTCATACTTCAGTTGTTTTTAGTGATACAATTATTTGTTTTGTAAGCGTCCAATGCCTTTTTAACAGAACCCTGTTCTTGCAGTAATTGTTTTGCTTCTGCTTTATTAATATGTAATTCGTCAATCAGCATTTGCACTCCTCGGTCTATTAGTTTTCGATTGCTGAGTTGCATGTTTACCATCCGGTTTCCTTTTACTCTGCCCAGTTTTATCATGACGGTGGTACTTATCATATTCAGTATCATTTTTTGCCCTGTGCCGCTCTTCATGCGCGAGCTGCCTGTGATAAATTCCGGACCTACTATCATTTCGATGGGTATATCTGCCACACTCGAGAGTGGAGAGCCCGGATTGCTGCTGATGCTTGCTGTTAATATTCCGTGTTCTCTTGCTTTTTGCAGTGCTCCTATTACATAAGGAGTTGTTCCCGATGCCGCTATGCCTATCAGAATGTCTTTATTTGTGATGTGATGGTCTTGCAGTTCCATCCAGCCTTTTTGACTATCATCTTCAGCATTTTCTACGGGACGTCTCAAAGCCTGTTCGCCACCGGCTATAATACCTATGACACAGGTATCAGGCATACCGAAAGTGGGTGGAATTTCAGAAGCGTCCAATACTCCTAGGCGTCCACTGGTTCCGGCTCCCAAATAGAATATGCGTCCTCCTTGATGCATACGTTCTACTATTTCATTTACTAGTTTTTCAATTTGTGGTATGCAGGCATGAACGGCTGAGGCTACTTTCCGGTCTTCTTCGTTGATACCTTCCAGTAACTCTCTGACGGATTTTTGTTCCAAATCCTCATATATGGACGGTTGTTCGGTTATTTTTATAAAATTCATACTTCGAAATGATAATCCTTTAATCCTTCCAGTGGACTTTTTAAAACTTTTCCGATGGACACATTCAGTCTTAGAGCTGCTTCTTTTACTTCTTCTTGAAAGAAAAATGCAATAGAACCTGTGAAATGTACAAGAATATCATGATATTCGTATTGCATAACATTACGGGTGAAGAAATCAGTGAAGCAGGAAATTAATAGATTCCGTATCTCTGGTCTGTGCTTGTGGGCGAAAAGAAAAGGAGTCAGACCCGCCAGAAAGCGGTTGGCTAAAGGCTGTCGGTATACTTTATCTAAAATCAGTGCCGGGGTCAAATCGTATTCTTTAAGGAAATCTTGGCAAAGGTCATCGGGAAGTTGGTGTTTCAGTAAATCACCTACCAGACGTTTCCCTAATACGGCTCCGCTACCTTCATCTCCTAAAATATACCCTAACGGAGAAATATTAGCTGTTATTTTTTCCCCGTCATAAAAGCAAGAGTTGGATCCGGTTCCTAAAATACATGCAATTCCTGCCGTTTTACCACATAGGGCGTGGGCGGCACCTAACAAGTCACTTTCGACAAGGATATTCGCTTTGGGGAAGTTCTGCGCCAAAGCTGTTTTCACTATATTCGTCTTTTCGGGAATACATCCTGCACCATAGAAATAAATAGTTGTAAATTCAGTGGTGTCTCCCAACTGGGGAATTAGTGTGGAGGCAATCACTTCTTTTATTTCATCAACTGATTGGTGGAAGGGGTTGATACCTCCTGTTCGAACTGTCCTGCTGTTTGTCTTGGTGTTACCCAGACACCAGTCTGTTTTGGTGGAACCACTGTCTGCTATTACTATCATATCGGATAATAAGATGATTGTTAGTCTTACAAAAATAGTATAAATTTATCCGATATCCATTGTTTTCCGTATTTATTTGTCGGGCTCTTATATTATTTTAGTAACTCTGTTCCTATTACTTATAAGTTAGTGCTTTTTCATATAAACAGACTTTTTTAATAATTGAGCCACAGCTTCATTGCAGCTATCTTTTCTCTGCTTACAGTAATTTTATCTTTAAATGGCGGTTTTACCTGTACTATTATTTTTCCTAAAAAATAGTTTTCTATTTTCTGTATGGCATGTACACTGACCAATGTTTGCCGGTTGGTGCGGAAAAAAATATCGGGGTTTAGTTGTTCGGACAGTTTGTCGAGCGATAAATCTATGATATGCTCTTTTCCTTCTTTTGTGACGGCAAAGGTAATTTTGTTTTCAGAATAGAAATAAGCTATATCTTCTACTTGCAAGGTATACAGCTTTTCGTCTCCTGATATCAGGAAGCGGGTACGGTATTTTTTTTCCGGATTACTTATATTTTTCAGTAGGTTCAGTAATTCATTGGATGAGTTCGATAGGGTGGTATTGCCATATCTGGCAGTTAATCTTTCAAACTTTTCGATGGCTTCGGCCAATCTTTCCCTGTTTATTGGTTTCAGCAGATAGTCTATGCTGTTTACAGTAAAAGCACGTATGGCATATTCGTCGTAAGCGGTGGTAAAAATAATCATACTTTCGGGTTGGGCCTGTTCTATGAAAGCGAAAGAAATGCCATCGGTCAGTTGGATATCCAGAAAGATTATATCCGGGTGTGGATGCTCCTGAAACCATTTTACAGATCCCTCTATGCTGCCGGGCAATACAACTATATCCCAGTCTGGCCTTAATCCTGACAACATTTTATGTAGCAGGCGTCCTGCAGGAATTTCATCTTCTATAATAGCGGCTTTTATCTTATTCATTCAGTAAAGGTATTTTTACGGTGAAATATTCAGAATCGTCAATAATTGTGATATGCAAGTTGCAAATCAGCAGATAGCGGGCAGATAAGTTCTTCAGTCCCATTCCTGATTTTGCAACATCCTTTTTTAATTTGATCTTGTTTCTTACGGAAAGAGTTTGATCTTTGTCAGAATAATCCAAATGGATGACCATTGGATTTTCCATATTGATGATGTTATGTTTTATCACGTTTTCGATAAGTAACTGTAGGGTTAATGAAGGGATTTTCTTGTTCAATAACGTGGGGGTCATTTTGTTTTCCAGTTGAATGCATTTTCCCAGACGCACTTGATGCAGATAGATATATGAATCCAGAAATTCCAGTTCATCACGTAAAGTGACAAGTCCTTGTTCCTGACTTTTTAGGATATAACGGTAAACATCTGATAGCTTTTGTGTAAAAACTACTGCGTTTTCCGGATTATATTCTATTTCGGATATTAAAGTATTCAAACTATTGAACAGGAAATGTGGATTTAATTGATTTTGTAAAGCCGTGTATTGCGCTTTGATGGAACTTTCTTCCAGCTTGGTTGTTTTTTCATGCAGAATAACCAGCTGCCTGTAAAAAGCGCTCGTGATACTTAAACTCACAATCACAATTTCTACCAACCATATAATCATGATCAAGCGCAGACCCGGACTGCTCAGTACAAATGGGAAAGGCAGTTCCAGCAATACTTTACAGATGGTCAGAGTAGCGTAATTCATGAAGAAAAGAATAGCTGCAATCAAAATGCAGTTGATAATCAGCTTGTTTCTCTTCTTGATAAAGAATAGAGAGCTTTTTTTCAGCCACCGGTTGATGACTATCAGACTGAAGCCTACCAGATTGAATATGAACACCACAGAAATAAATCCCAGAGAGGAGATTAATATTTTCTGATGTTGAGGCGTAAGGTCGGTATATAGTACCAGCGAAAGGTATGAGAAACATGCCAGCCCTGAAAACAGGAAAAAGTTGAAGAATTGATTGTATTTATTTTGCATAGCCATTCCGCTGTTGAAAATGATTTGGGTTATTTTACAAAAATATGAAAAAAAGAGGAAATTCAGAAAAGAATAGAATACTTTCCAAATCTCCTCTTTTATGAGCAAACGCTTAGTATGGATTAAAAACAAACTCCTACACGTACACCCATGCTATTCCTTCCATCTTCAGAATAAGTCAGGATATCGGTTTTATTGGTTGCGTAGCTATAATATACGGCTACATGAAATCCCAGACGTTGATAAGGCACCGGATGAATATCCATTCCCAGTTCGGGTGAAACATAGAATCCCCACGGGCGTTCATACCATTGTACCAGATTGTTGTAAATGGAGTTTTGGGAATACATGGCACCCGATTTGACTCCGAAGTAAGGTTTTACATACCTGTTATCCGGTAACTTGTAGGATACAGATATTCCGAAGGGTAGTTGGAACGCTGATTGTTGCTGGTCTGTTGTCAATGAAGCCGTTGGGGTGAGGGGGATGGTCCGGCGGTCCACATATCGGTGATTGGTATGAAAATTAAGGAAAGCTCCTATAGACCAATAGGGCGTCAGATCATATTTTCCTTCAAAGTTCATTCCCCACCCGCTGAATTTATCGGCAAAGTTGCTGTTCAACGGCACATTCATCTGCCAGTCTACGTTAAAATGTACATTTTCCTAGGTCTGTGCTTTACTTGTGAAACAAAAGAGAACTAGTAACATTCCGATGAGGATACGTTGGGGAACTCTGTGTTTTAATATTTTCGTTTTCATGATTTTCCGGTTTTATTGTTTGTTTGACAGATAAGGAGATTGTGCAAATGCCTAATTGACGGCATTTAATGTCAACTGCATATTGAAATGGGAGTTTCCGTATAGCAGTCCTGACGCATAGGCATGCCAGATGACAGGCAGTTTGTTCTGGTTGGACTTATCGGCAGGTTGTCTTAAATCAACTATCTCCATAATCAGGGTTCCTGTGTCATAGCTGTAAGTTACCGGATAAGGATAATACCATCCTCCTCCCCAGTAGGGCCCCCAGAATCCGGCATCCCACCAGCCGCCATACCATCCTCCTGTGGTCATTTGTATTCTTTGTTGGGCGTATGACAACTGAATGCCTACATTGGCTTTTTCTTTATCTTCCGTCCGTACATAGCCTTTCTGTTCCATTTCATGGGCCACTGCACTGATAATGTTTTGGGCATTTTCATCTTTCCAATAATTGGCTTTCAGGCTGTTGTCCGGAACCAGAATGCTATCTGGCAGGTAATAGGTGGAAAACTCATTGAAATGTACACTGTTGTCATAATCAGTGTAAACGCTGTAGTCACTATCCAGTTTATTCATATCCGGATCTTTCTCGCACGAAGTAACTATCATGGCAAGCATGAATAGTGGAAATAGTAGCTTCTTCATATTCCTATAATTTTAGTTAAGTAGTTTATAGTGAGCGTCCTTTAAACACATTGGCTTTCTTTAATGGCAATATTTGACCGGATAAAGTCATGTGGCTGGAATTAAAGTTCGGAAGAATATCTACAGTCGCATTGTTGCTTCCATAAGGTATGTCAATGTTTACTTGGGCTGAGATTCCGATTCCCATCACGTTCATACTGACATGAATATTACCTTTTTTGTCGGTTTTTACTTTATAGTTCGAAGCATTACCGTCTACGGTAATACCTCCTAGTCCGTTCGGACCGCTGAAAGGTACATTGAATGCTACTTGCACCACGGCCTTGTCACCGTCCAGTCCTACAAAGTTGGTGTTGGATGAAACGAAAGCGGAGGTTCCGTATTTAAAGTAAACTCTGTCCGCTTCCAGTACAAAGGTTTGGTTGTCTATTGCCTCTTTGGCTTCCTGAAATAACATTTTGTCCAAAGCTTCCTGAGCCGCTTTTTTTCCTGACGTGTCATTTCCTTTTCTGTTGTTTGTGCCTGTGAGTATTCTACGCAGGTAAACAAGGTTACTAATGTTAATATTACAACTTTTCTCATAATACCTACTTTTTTATTTTATGTTGTTTTCCTATTGAAATCCGGTATAAACATAATAAGCTTTGTCATAAACAGGTAGTAATTTGTTACTGAAACGGAAAAACCGGTTGCTGAAGTGTGTTTTGGAGGAGCTGAAATTAAAGGTGTGAAGAGGAATGAATGAGAAATGAACAGCCCTGGAAATCTGCTTTAACAAAATTTCCGGGGCTTATTTTCTATGAACTATAAAGTGATTAGAAAGACCTTCCTTTAAATATATTTGACTTGTCAAGCGGTAGTATTTCACCGGATAAAGTCAGACGGTTGGAATTGAAGTTGGGGCGTATATCTACGGTGGCATTGTTGCTTCCATAAGGTAATGTTATACTTACCTGAGCAGATATACCTACACCCATTACGCTCATTGTCAGATATATGCTTCCTTTCTTGTCGGTTTTGATCTTGTAACCGGAAACATTGCCGTCTACAGTGACACCTCCTAATCCGTTAGGACCGCTGGCAGGAATGTTGAATGCTACCTGCACGGATGATTTATCACCGTCTACCATTACAAAATTGGTATTAGAAGAAACAAAGGCATTTCTTCCTCTTTTAAATATAACCCGGTCAGCTTCCAGTGTGAACGCTTTATTTTCTATAGCTTGTCTGGCTTCTTCGAACAAGGCTTGTTCCATAGCTTTTTGCGCCTCTTTCTTTTCCTGACGAGTCATTTTTTTTGTTGTTTGTGCTTGTGAGTAGCCTACGCAGCAAAACAAGGTGACGAATACTAATAAAATAATCTTTTTCATATATGTATCTTTTATGTTATTGTTTGGATATGAAACAAATATAATAATTATTTTGTTGAAAGGACTTTATCTTATTTTTTAATTAAAAGCTTCTATGACTTTATATTTTGTACAATGTGTCAAAAAGGGGGAGGACAGTATGGCGAATCCTGGCGCAAAAAACAATGGAACTTGATGCAAGATTGGGTAAACCTTGTAACAAGATATTGCGGAACTTGATACACGTACATAAGTACGTGTTGGCTTATGCTTGCGTACATGTAGCCCGATGCCAACGTATGTTGCAAGCTTACGTTACTGATGTTGTTGAATATGTCTTCATGTTTTTAGAAAACATCAGCACCTTTTTAAAAAAGGTCAGCATGTTTCAGCGTACATTACTCCCTCACTAAGCCGATGTCCTTCCTTCTCCATTCATCCTTTCATCTTATTTAAAACACACAGTCAATCAAGCGGTTAAAAATGGAACCGCTTCCCCTCACTCCCGTTTCAACGGTAAGCGTCTCGTAAGCGTCTCCGCGATTCTATCTTGTCGCCCATTTTTCATT
>OHHC01000402.1_pt1 | contig 18608 bp, 18 predicted proteins | sample 1606381 | NCBI WGS metagenome assembly OHHC01 (sample SAMEA3879581, study PRJEB24766) | human gut metagenome | biome: human-associated habitat; feature: feces | place: USA | collected 1985/1987 | reverse complement strand
GACAAAAGAACAAAGAGAGCGGGTTACTCCGGAACTGGTAGAGGAGATCATGGAAAAGCATGTGTCACCTGAACATTGGCCGTCGTTTCGAAGACGGCATAAAGCCGAGTTCCGGAAAATCGCCGAAGGCTACGTTTCTCAGTGTATGACTTTTTCAGCCAAAGATACAAAGAGGCCCTATAAAGCACGGATCAAAGGGTTGTTGGTGAGTGAGGTAAATGGTGAGGAAAGGATCTCCTTTGATTTTCTGTTTGCCCAGCGGAAATTGGTCATTCCGAATCGTATGCAGATCAAGAACGGTCAGGATGCGATCAATATATCCGACGAGCAGATTGAAAAGTTGAAGGCCGGAGCCTTCCTTGATGAGCTTTTAGTTTCAGAGAAGGGGGCAAAGTTTTTCGCCGAGGTCGATACCGAACTTAACCGTCTTGCTATTGCTGAAGCGACGTATGTTCGTGCCCCGAAGACGCTGCACGGTTCAATTCTTACCCCGGAACAGAGCAATGCCATTATGAGCGGAAAGTCTATGGAGTACGAACGTGAAAACCCCAACGATAAATCGCAGGTATTCGTTCTCAAAGCCCGTTACAGCCCGATTTATTATACGATCAGGTCGGAGTCGGTTCTCGATAAGGATGGGAAGCCTCTTGTTCGGAGTGTATCCGTATCTGTGGAACCGAGTCAAACACTCCAGTCGGTAGAAGAGACGGTTAAGATGTCTGCTCAAAAAACGAAAAAACGGGTTAGTCAACAAAGACATATGTGATATTGAATAATCTTGGTTATTATGGATGTATATATCAGTGGGAAAATCAGCGGAAAAACCCAGCAAGAAGCAGAGGCTGATTTTGGGAAATATGCAGAAATCATCCAGGCCGCCGGCCATACTCCCGTGAACCCGATGAAGAACGGCCTGCCTTTCGATGCTCCCTGGGAAGATCATATGGAACGCGACCTTGAAATGTTACGCGCGAGTGATGCTATCTGTTTATTGCCGGATTGGGTCGAGAGCTACGGAGCGAAGATCGAGTTGCACCAGGCACTCGAGATCAGGATGCCGGTTCTCAATGACTCGAATCTTCGTCTGTACCTCGAACAAGCCAATCATCAGGGAGTTCAACAGGAAGATTCCCGTAGTAAGATTCTGCGCAATATAGAGAGGAGCTACCAAATGCAACAAAGGACGATAAAAGATCCATCACAGAAACATAACCTTTAAATGAGCAATTATGAAAATTGTCCTTGGAGAAGCGAAAGAAGAGTATGATACCGATGTGCAGATGGCCGTTACACGTCAGTTAATTCTTCGTGTTAATACAGAAATAAAACCGGAGGCTGCCTATGTGGTTTCGGAAATAACCTATTCCCGACGTACGGGCTATTCGTATACGCTGATAAATACTCAAACAAAAGAGAGGCGTACGACAAATTTAATTCGACCTCTTAGTAAACGGTTTGGTGTGGGATTTTATAAAGATGATGTGCGTATGATGTTAATGCCGGAACCCGAGTTCAAAAGATTATGTGAAGGGGCGCAAAACATAGTCAAGAAAGAGGAAGTGAAAAAGGATAAAACACGGTATCAGCTCTCAAATGATTATCAAGGCTTCAGATACGATACCAAGCTCACAACTAAAGAAATTGCAATTAAGATCCGTGCATATTGCAAAACCCAGTATCCGGATTATAAATTTTCTGTACGTGTGGATCGTTCTGAAATAAATGTCAAGATTCTTTCAGGCCCCCAAGAGATCCGGGCAGGAAAGGGACTTGCTAAGGGAAACTGGCAAACAATCGGGATTACGGACTTTTATAGGGACTGGTTATCTGATGGAGCTTATAAAATGTTATACGATATAACGCAGTATGCTAAGTCATACAATCGCTCTAATACTGATATTCAAAATGATTACTTTGACGAAAATTTTTATTTTCGATTGGATATTGGTGCTTGGGATCGGCCATATACTGTAACGCCTGAAATAAAGCCGCAGACCGGGATAACAAAGTCTGGTACTTTACAGAAAATTGAGTCTCGGATCGTATCTCAGCAGGAAGCGAATCATCGATCAGGCCCGGAAAAAACCATTTAAATATACAATTATGTATGCACACTTTGAGGGCACATCGCAGGAACTTGCCGACCTGCAAAACGATGTGAGTGCTGCGAAAACTGCACTTGAATTACATAGAGAATTCAATATCCAGTACGCAAATGTTGCCGCTCACCGGAATCCGACCTTCTCAATGTATGAATACCTGATGGAAAAGTATGAGGCTCTCAATAAGCAGCAAATTGCCGAGGGGATAGAGCCTTTGAAGCTATCTGCTCTTGAGGCCCGTTGTCAAGAATTGAAATCGGGATCTTTATCTACATCGGAATCATTGGCATTCATTGAGCGATGTTTAAAGACGTCGGAAGTCGGACGTCAGTCCAATCAGAATAAGAATAACTCAATTCCAGCAAAGGGGAGAACCTGCATCGATTGAGTTGCTGTCTGAACTTGGGAAAATGTTATAAATAACACGGAAAGCTATGGCAACAATAAACTTCAGGATCGAAGCCCCTATTACAAAATATGAGACTCGATTATCAGTCGTTGAAAACCGGTTGGTATCGCTTATCAAGGATTTCATTCGGGATGCTGGACAGATTCAAGGCTTGTCGGTCGGCATGAGTCATGTCGAATTTGCAAATGGAGCGTATTTTACCAATGTGTCGATTAAGAACGAGTGGTATGAATCTGCGCGGGGATTGAAAAAATTGGCACGGAAATATGATCCGAATTATGATAAGCGTGCGCATCAGGCATTTCCTGCTATGTATGCCACCGACTTATCTTCGTTGGGTGAAGAAATTGTGCGGCACTTCCAAAAAAGCTGTGACCAGTTGATCGTTGAGCAGTATGCGTATGCACCCATTATCAAGAATGAAATAGGATCGCTGCACACAAAGTTAGAAAAGGATGTGTCGATACGGAATATCAATGAAGGCAGCTCTTTATTTTTTGTCTGTCGGGAAATAGACGGGAAGGAGAAAGTCGGGATTGTAGATAGATACGGACGAACCCGTATCCCACTGAAATATGACGATCTGAAGGAAATAATAAACGGTTATTACTTAGCTAAAGTTGCTGGGAAATTTGGCGTTGTTACGCTTTCAAACAAAGTTATTGTACCTCTGAAATGTTTTAAGCTGCATGTATATCCACTTCAATTTTCCGGGAAATTATTGCATAATAACTACCTGCTTGTGGCAGGGAAAGAGACGAGTGATGGAATTCGTTACGGAGCAGTCAACCTCAAAGAAGAGGTGAAAATACCGTTTGAGTTTGAAAGTTTAGAAGTGCAGTATAACAGGGATCGACGCTTTGTCAGATATGGATTCATGGTTGCGCAGAAAGATGGCAAGTATGGGATGATAGATAAGGAAGGAAGTGTTATAATTCCTTTCGAGTATGACCATCTTGGCCAAAAAGGATATTCCAGACAATATTATGAGTTTGGAGACGGATATTTGGGGGCGGTCAAGGATAATAAATTTGGGGTTGTCGATGTAAACAATAACGTCGTAATCCCATTCGATCGTTCAAAAGACACTCTTCTCGACATGGTTTATCCTGATGTCTATTTTCTACGTCGTCCGACGGATAAAACTCCTGAGCAGCGAATCGCTGATTTAGCTGAACTTGAGAAAGGACTTATTAAACAGGATTGGGAATGCTATAAGAAGGGTTGCTTGTCTGGGAGCTATATGCGGGAACAATTGGATAAACTGAGAATACTATATTGCAATATTGACGATCGGGATGCCGGCAAAGCAAATGAACTATGGGATAAATACTCCCGAAATGGATTATTCCGTATTCCAGACTTATTTGAAGATAGTAATGGCAATCTATGGCGAACACGGGGCTATATGACGGAGATTGCTCACTTGGAAAAACCAAGTGCCGATAATGCGGTTGGAGTTTTCCTGTCTCCCCGCAAGCGTATGCAGCGGATAGAAAAGGAACTTCGGGATATAGAGAATCAAGAAATAATGGGGGTGCACTACGGGGAGTTTCCTCCGGAACGGGTCGATGCTGAGATAAGTGCAAAATTGCTCGAGAACGACAGAAGAATTGAAGAGCTGCACGATTCTTACAGGGAGATCAGAGCAAATTATCGCAAGTACAGAGCGCGTGGCTCTGAGCAGCAAGACCGAGGCGGCCTATCGAAGACTTTGCAAGTTGTCGAAGGGCAAATCCATGTCAAACGTAGCAAAGCCGAACATGTCCATAATGATAACGCGAACATATTGGCAAAGTGACGACGGAGACTGACCAGTGCAGACCTGAAAATTAAAAATATTATAAATAACACGAATAGCTATGGCAACCGTAAACTTTATGCTAACCTCTCCTATCGCCGTGGACGGTGATATGAATGTGACCGAAACAAAAATGGTCATGAGAGTTAACGAACTCTTTCAGGAGCTTCGGCAGATATCCGGAGTCCAAGTGGCCATGAGCGACATCGGATATGCCGATGGGACGGATTATTGTGCCACCGTATCGGTAAAAAATCAATGGTATGCGTCGGCTGTGCAACTTCGGAGAGTTGCAGAACAATTCGATTCCCAATATCGGGGGCGAGAGTATGCCGATGTGGGGCATATGAAATATTATACCGATTTGGCCCACTTGGAGCAAGTGAAAATATCAGGGTTTTGTAAAGATTTCAATGAGTTGGTATATATGACTACTGAAGGTCGTGATCGAGTTGAAAATGCGCTCGGTGTTGAGTTCGTGCGATTGCCGGTAGGGACACATATAGATTACTATAATCAACATAATTCCCTGTTCCGAATACGAGTTCAGCAATTTAACGGAGAGCTGAAGGCTGGGTACATAGACAAATATGGCATGCCGGTAGTGAAAGCGGTCTATGATGAGATTACTGCACCGGACTATAAAGGGATATGTTGTGCGAGCTTTCTGGGGAAAAAGGGTCTTGTCGCAACCGGAGACCGGCAACTTATACCGTTTGTGTATAACGAAATAAAAGGGGCGAACCTTGACTTGTTGAGAAACCCGCAGAGCCTCGATAAAGAGGTAGAAAAGAGTATTTCGATATTTTCAGAAAATGGACACATTCTTGCGGAAAAAGCGACTGATGCCGGGCAGCGCTGGGGGGTTATTGACCGAGATAACAAAGTTGTTATTCCCTTTGAGTTTGAAGCCTTGACCGAGGTTTATGCCGATGATACACGCTATGCCAAATATGGACTTCTCATTGCCGAAAGAGACGGGAAGTTCGGTATGGTCGATAAAGATGGAAGCGTGGCTGTCCCGTTTGAATATGATTATCTCGGATTACATGATCGTGATAATCCTCAATTGGGGCGAGTCGATGATGGCTACCTGTTTGCCTACAAAGATGGAAAAGTCGGAATTATTGATGTAAACCATAGAATTGCTGTTCCTTTCCGATATTCTCCCGAAGAAATATATCAGTTCGAGTATCCTCAAATTAGATTTTCAGTCCGTCCTGTGAGTAAAAATGAGATCGAATGCCAGGCTGATCTGTCTCGATTGGAAGAATTATGCAAGCGCCAGAATTGGACATATGAATGGTCTGCGGTTATTCAGGTGCGGCAAGATGGTGCGGACAGTATGAATAAGCTTGTTCAGCATTTTAAGAAAATCTCTGAATCGAGTTTGCCGGAAGCGATAGCTATTTGGGAAAAACATGCTCTTGGTAGGTTTCCAGTCCCGTCTATTGAATTGTCCGAGGAAGAACAGAAGGTATTTCGATTGGACACACCCCGGGAGAGTGATATATACCTTCGGCCCGAAGAAAGAACAGGAGTATACATTCCCCCACAGGAACGGGTCGACTCGCTTATCGAGAAGATTCGGGATGCGGAGGCGGTACGTTCCGAGATATCACATTATTCATATCATGATATGTGTGTCGCTGCTTTAGAGGGAGGTTTTTTTGAACCGGACGGAGGAGAGTATAATCGAAATAAGGAGCGTCAACTGGCCGAGATTGGACGTGAAATAGATGCCTTGTATGAACAGTTGGATCGTGCGGAAGCAAATGTCCGGAAGTTTGCTCCTCCCCTTGAGAGGCGGAAAGACATATTGGCTCCGACGACCACTCTGTATAATATTGAGCAGGGGATAAAAGAGAAAATGTCAAAACCCCGATCATCCCCAACCTGCGAACAGAAGATGTAAAAGTGTAGTCTTTAAAATACTCCTGATCCCATGAAAGTTTTAATCTCGATTAACCAAAAAGGGTCGTGTTGGAAAATTTTTGCCATCCAATCGTGGGAAGGTTCACATGGGGAGACGATTACTTGAACGATCATAGCTGTGAGCATTTTATACGAGAGATTGAGCAACATATTCATAATTTTTTTGATTGAAAAATTTAATAAACCATGATTGATTATAAAGAAGCGAAGAAATACCTTCTTCCAACATTATTGGATTATGGCTTCAAGGAGCGTAAAGACAAATCGTGTAAATCATGTCTTGTCTTTTCGGACGGCTCGGAAACACTTCTGGTATATCGCAACCAGGGGGGAGTCTACGATCATTATGTCAATAAAAGTACGTCGGACGATTATGGGGACGCCGTTCACTTCATTATGAAGCGGGTACTCAATAAAACGACCAACCTGTCCGCAGAAGATTTTTGCAAAGTGGAGGCTGAGCTGTCACGGATTGCCGGGCTTGGTGTAATTAAAGATGTTATAAATAACACATCTACGATACAGGAAAAGCAACCGTTCGATATTTCAAAGTATACGGTAGAGCGCCTTGATCTCGCGGCTGTTCCCGGGGCATGCCGGCGGTTTTTCGAGCAGCGCCACATTGATCCCGGGCAACTGGCTCCGTTCAAGTCCGTGATAGGTATCCTTGTTAGCGACCGCGGGTTTAAGCAACCGTTGTTCTATTGGCAAAATATGGACGGGAATATAGTCGGGGCGCAGTATAAATATATCAAGGACAATGTGTGTCAGAAAAGGTTCCTGAAAAATACCGATCGCAGTAATTCTCTTTGGATGACTCCTATCGAGGGTAGCAAGGCGCTGTTCGTTACGGAAGATCCGCTCGATGCAATCGCGCATAGCCAACTTTTCCCTGGCGCCCGGTATGCTTACTTCTGTACCGGAGGAACATCGACCAAAGCCCAGCGGGAGATGATTCATAGCTTTTCTCAAAAATTTAAATTACCTATCATCCTCGGAAACGATAATGATTTAGCCGGACAGTTGGAAAACTTTAAACTTGCACTTCATACGGCCAATATTGAGTATGCCATCAATAGTAAAACGCAGCGAGTTCTTCTTACCGTCAATGGCGCAGAGAGGGAATGGGGGAAGGATGAAATAGTTGCTGCCCTACAAGCAGTAATGAAGCAGAGGCCGAATATAATCCTGTCAATACCATGGGCAAAAGATTGGAATGACGATCTACGGAGCAGCAAGAAGTCTATCTCCCTGCGGATTGCTGAAAATATGGCTCGAGTGCAGATCGAGACAACCAAATCAGAACAGCGGGGAGTGATTGCCGGGAAATTGCCCTAATACTTCTGCTATACTGCTGGAGTTTCGGAACTGGACTAAAAATGTTATAAATAACATTAATTGTGGATTATCGTTTACCGGAAAGTGCAGTACAGGTTGGTCAGTTGCCATAATTATCTATATTATCTCACATTTCAATTTTGAAATACCGCATCACCGCCCGAAAGTTATCCTGAGCCGTGCGGCAGGTATCCAACAGGTATTCGTGGGCTCGATCCCACTCGTGCAGCCCCCGGTAGTAAAACAGCTTGAGATCCTCGTCGATGATGAAGGGCACGACGCGGTTGGCAAGGCACTCCTTGAACATGATAAGCCGACCCACGCGGCCGTTGCCGTCCTGGAAGGGGTGAATGCACTCAAAAGCGTGGTGGAACGCCACGATGTCTTCAAGAGTTTTATTCGTAAGGGCATTATAGTCCGAAAGCAGCGCCTTCATTTGCGCTGCGACCTGCTCGGGCGGCGTGGTTTCCTGTCCCCCGACCTCATTGGGAAATTTCTTATACTCCCCGACGCGGAACCACGTGCGGCGACTGTCGGAGGTACCCGCCTTGAGAATGCGGTGCAACTCCTTGACGAATGCTTCGGTCAGGCGTCCGGAAGCAGCCTTGTCGATTACCAGGTCGATGCAGCGGAAGTGGTTCGAAGTCTCGATCACATCATCCACGTTGACCGCCTGATCCGTAACGCCCAGCGTATTGGTCTCGAAAATATGACGAGTCTGCTCCTGCGTGAGCCGGCTGCCCTCGATATGGTTGGAGTTGTAGGTCAACTCGATCTGAACACGGTGGTAGATGCCGCCCCGGAGCTGCATGTCCTTCTGCTCTTTCAGAAGGTTGAGCAGCGGATTGTCGCTGTATGGTTTCTCCTTGCCGCGCCGCGGGCGCACGGCATCCTCTGGGATATTCCATGTCTTGCCCGTTAAGAAGGCCCCCTTAATCTTACCTACGGCGCACCAGTTGCGCACCGTACGCTCCGACACGACCCATCTTCGGGCGATCTCACTGACCGAAAGATAATTCATACGATTTCATTTCTGCCGTTATCGGCAAATACCTTACACCTCCAACGACAAAGATAGCATTTTTTTGCCGATAAAGCAAATGCCTCGGGCTTGGACAGGGGTTATAGCCGTGCAGGTTGCCGGGGTTCATCAACTGGCAGCAAGCCCGTACAGGAATTAAGGTGCAGGACATAGGCGCTCCTGTCTCGATAAGGTCTCAACTGACAAAACAACCAACAGGCTGCTTACACTTTTTATTTCACCGAAACATGCAGATCGCAATTTTTTATACCAGCAACAGCAGATTAGGCTTCTGACTATTTTTTCGCAACAAATAAGCACATAAGCAATTAAAATACAATATGTTATAAAGTAAAAATGCAGAATTGGTAACACAGCCTGTTCCCACCGCGAGGTAGATATTGGATAATTAACAGTTAATCAATATCTTGTGTAATAGAAGCGCAAAAATGGTAACACAGAGCTACAAAATTGGTAACACTGAAAGGGGGGTCGCGCGCAAAAATGGTAACACTGAATTTAAAAAACGCAAAAATGGTAACACTGAACTGCCCCAACTTACATTTTAGCATTCCGCAGGAGGATATCTTAAACGACAACAGCTCTGAAGCAATGCTCCAGAGCTGTCACCGTATGAGCGGACTGCCATTACGCCGCAAACCGCTGCGGCACGATGTTTAACTCGTAAAGTTTCGCCACCAGCGCCTCGCAGAGAACCCGCGCCATGTTCACTTCGACGGCGTTGCCGATAAATTTTTTCTGCTCTTCCTGCGTGCCGAGGAGCACGTAGTTATCCGCAAAGCACATACTCGGTACGGGCGCTTTCGGGCAGGGCGTTGTATTCCTCGACCGTAAGATACCGGCGCTGACCGTCGGTCGGATTATTCGCCTGGTAAAAAGGCTTCCAGAATACCACCGGGAACTGTTTGGAGCCCTTCCTGACCGTCAGGACGCGCTCTTTGGCCTGACGAAAGGTCAGGAATACCGGAGTCCGGTAACCCTTGACTTCCGTAAGCATGAGCAGCGTCAGAAGGTTCGTGCCGGTATACCTCTTACCCGTGATGTTGCAGGGAAGGAGACCTTGGCCGTAGAACCACGGCTTTTGCCATGTTTGAGTCATGGATTCGATTTTCAAGACCAGCAGCTCGGCGAAGTGCGTCGAGACCTTTTCGAGAACCTGGGAATGTCCCATTGATTTGTTGCAGACTTTATACTCCTGCGCCGGAGTTCTACGCTGCCGAAACACTCGGAACAGCGATGCGGCGATCAGCCGGTCGCGGAAACTGCACCATAGGCAAGGACACACAAGGAAATATTTACCGACGGCGCAGCTGGCGGGCGCCACACGCGGATCAATATTTCCGCAGCGTGCACTCGGGCGGCCGAGACACCATGCCGAGGCCGATCCTTGCCGCCGTCGACGTGACTTCAGCTAACTTTGCATCCTTGTTGTGAGTGAGGCTTCCGCCCCCCCCCAGACGGCGAGCGGGCTGGCCGAGCGTAGACGGATGCGAGAGGGCCCGAAAAACGGCAATCTTCCATATGGCTGCTGTGTACAGCCGTAGTGGGATGCTTTATACGCTTAGTTCAGGCAGCTCAACTCTTACGGTCTGAAGTTTGCATATATTATTGAATATTAACGAAGTGATATTGAATTATCCGCATACAGACTTCTGCAAATCGAATGCTTATTTACTCTATTTTTGCGCTGAATTCAAACAAAGAAAGAGTGATATGACAAGTGTGAAACTGAAACTCAACAAAGACCGCATCCGGCGCGACGGAACTTATCCGCTGGTATTTCAACTGATACACCTGCGCCGGAAAAAACTTATCTACACACCTTTTAAGCTTCACGAGGATGAATTCGACGAAGAGCATGGCAAGGTGCTCTGCGTGCCAAACGGGCTGCGCCCGCCGAGGGAGATACGCCGCATGAACCGGGAGATTGCCCGGCAGCGGCGGAGTATCGACGGGCATATCGAAACGCTGGAGTCGCGTCGCGAGAGCTATACTGTGGCAGATGTCGTCTTCCGTTACCAAGTGGAGCATGACAGTTTGAGCCTGCTGCATTATATAGATCTGCAGATCAAGCAGCGGGAGTGCTCGGGTCGCTTCGGATCGGTTGCCGCGCTGCGCAGCACGCGCGCATCGGTGGCGGCCTTCCTCGGATCGAAAATCGCTGTCCTGGCCGATGTGAACGGTACTTTCGTACGCGACTACGAGGCATGGCTGCTGCGCCGAGGCGTCTGTCCCAATACCGTATGTTACTATATGCGTAATTTGAAATCGGTCTACAATCAAGCCATGTTGGATGGTTATCCGGTCTGCTGCAACAATCCTTTCCGTTTCGTCTATGTTCGGCCGCAGCGAACTGTAAAGCGCGCGTTAGACCGAGACGCCATGCGGCGCATTGCCGACATCGACCTTTCCGCATACCCGCATCTGGAACAGGCTCGTGACCTATTCATGTTCAGTTTCTTCAGTCGGGGTATGCCTTTCGTAGACATGGTTTTCCTTCAAAAGAGCGCCGTTAGCGGCGGTGTCATCAGTTATCGTCGCCACAAAACCAACCAGTGGTTGCATGTGGAGGTTACGCCCCAGCTGAAAACCTTGATGGAGAAATACGCCAACGATTCGCCCTGGGTCTTCCCCCTGTTGGAAGGCACCGGGGACAAACTCGCACAATACAAGCACTACCGCCTAGCCCTGGAGCGTGTAAACCGCAACTTGAAACGGGTGGCGCAAAAATGCAACCTTGACACTGTGCTGACAGCCTATGTTGCCCGCCACAGCTGGGCAACGCTGGCTCGGGAGAGCGGGGCGCCGGTTGCAGTCATCAGCGAAGGACTGGGTCATACTTCGGAGAAGACAACGCAGATATATCTCAAGGAATTCGACCGTCAGATTGTGGATCGTGTGAACCGCATCGTTTCATCGCTCTGAATACTGCATCAGGGCTCGGCAGCTCGTATTTGCGGGCAAAAAAATTTGCTAAAAAGTCCCATTTTGCTATATTTGTACATCATAACTCTATTGAGTATAGAGCATTACGCTTTCCTGTTACTAATCATTTCCACTTCGTCGGAATTTTTCGACAAAAATAAAAAGCTTTGTTCAGATTTTGGTTGTAAAAAAATGATATTTGATTGTTGATTTTCGACACCGGGAGTTTTTTTTCGTATTTTCCGCCCTTTTTCCTTCCTGTCCAGACTTTGGAACGCGCTTTTTCACACCTGTTTGTGGTATTTCTTTCTCCTCCCGATACTTCTCGATGAGTTGTCGGGGACTGGCACCTAGGTGGCGCTTGCAGAAATGGCTGAACCGATCCAAAGATTCGAAACCGGCACGCAGTGCGGCCTGCTTAATCGTCATCTCGGGATTAGAGAGATAGCCAACAATACGCTGACAGATTTGTTTCAGTAGCCATTTGTAAGCCGTCGTGTCAAATTCACGGCGGAAGCGGCGTTCGAAGGCCTCATAGGTCATGCCCGCAAGTTTGGCCATGTCCGCAACGGATTGTGCTCTCGGCAATAGTTCGTAAACTAAGCTGCGAAAATCGGAACTAGCGCTGAGGATCGGGAGAAGCAAAGTAACGACCTCTTCCCGGGTGTAGAAACCGCGCAGGTAGAGAAACAATTCCCGGTGTTTCATTTCGTGCAAGTGGGCACAACTCATTCCGTTTTGTAGACAATAGACCAGCAGGTCTATATATGCACTGAGAGGATAACGTATTTCTACCGGCTGAAAATCGTAGCTGACTCCCGAACAGGAATTTACATAATGTTGCAAAGCAAGTTTGTCGCATCCACTGATAAGCACATTGAACTTCATGTCGAGGAACTGCATCCCGGAGTCTGATCTGATGCAGAACATGCTGCCGCGGGGGATAAGAATCATCTCCCCGCTTTTGAACCTTCGATCGAGAAACTGGTTGCAGGAGATTGTACATTTCCCGTTCAAGAACATCAGCAGGTGATGACACTGTACATTGTCGCAGGTGAGACTTTCCCCACGGCCGAATTCCCGGTAAACGAAACCAGTCCCCACATCCGCACGGTAGTGAGTACAAGTGAGGTGTTCGTCTACATACAACAAATCGTGACGCAACAATTCGTTATCCATAAGTGACGCCTGTTACCTATCTTATATAGGGATTTCAGCATCGTTTCAGCATCGTTCCGCCCAATGCATTCTGCATAAGACGGATATGGCTTCGTTTGCAGTACGACATATCTTAAAACTTTCGCTGAAACAACAAAATTGTTTATTCGGCTGCAAACCATGTATTTAATGCCGTATTCCGTGCCTTCATGCTCTATACTCAATAGAGCATGAGGATTTAGAAATAGGAAAAACACAATAAGACTATTAAAAAATATGTTATGAAGCACTTTATGTACTCGTTTGCAGCAGCACTTCTGTCCTGCACACCGGTCTTTGGCCAGGTGAGTCTTGAGGAGATTGTTCCGGCACCTAAAATAACGGTAAAGACCAACCTGCTTTACGATGCTACTTCAACTTTCAACCTCGGTTTTGAATTCGGACTGGGGAAGAAATGGACGCTCGATGTTTCGGGCAACTACAACCCGTGGACTTTTTCTGAGAACCGGAAAATGAAGCACTGGCTCATACAGCCGGAAATCCGATGGTGGATCTGCCGCCGCTTTTCGGGGCATTTCCTCGGACTTCATAGTCACTATGCCCAATATAATATGGGCGGCATGCTTCCGTGGGGGTTCAACAGCGGCAAAATGTTCGGTTCCATCGAAAACCCGAATATCCTTTCGCACCGCTACGAAGGCTGGCTTGCCGGAGCCGGTATCAGTTACGGTTACCATTGGATTCTCGGCAACCGTTGGGGCTTGGAAGCTACTGTCGGTGTAGGATATGCCTACCTCGACTACGACAAATATCCATACGAACAGTGCGGACGAAAGATAGGCAGCGAATCCAAACATTATTTCGGTCCGACGAAGGCCGGAATCACCCTGATTTTCATGATTAAATAATGATGACTATGAGAAATACGCATACTACGCTTCTTTTTACGCTTTGTGGATTGTTATTTTACGGAAACGGTTCGTCGCAGATCGTTGTACAGGAGGGCAATATTGCCGTACAGGTGAACGAACTTGCACAGCGCGGCGACTCGCTCTATGTAAAGATGGATGTTTCGACGACAGGGCATAATGTCGCCTCGCGTAAAAGTGCCGAATTCACTCCCGTTCTTTCGTCGGAAGAACACACGAAAGAGTTGCCGGCAATCTCGGTCATGGGACGTAACAGCTATAAGAACTATCGCCGCAGCCGGGCACTGCTGAGTCGGCGGGAACATGCGACGTACGATCCTTATATGCCCTATGCCGTCATCCGGGATTATAAAGGAGATCAGACGGTAAAATACGCTCTGGCCGTTCCCTACGAACCGTGGATGTCATCGGCGCAGCTGACGCTTCGGCGCAACGACTGCGGTTGCGGCAAGGTTCGTACAACCGATACGCGCCTGCTGGCCAATCATGTCGATCTGGAGCGTGTGATCGTCATCGAACGTTACAATATTACGCCGCATTTGACCTATATCCGCCCCGAAGCTGAGCCGGTCAAAATGCGGTCGGTGACCAGCGAAGCATTCCTCGATTTCGCAGTGGGACGTACCGACCTGCAGCCAGACTTTGGGAACAACGCTTCGGAATTGGAGAAGATCCTTGCTGCATTTGCCAGTGTCGGGGATGACGACGACGTGCCCCTGACGGGAGTTTCGCTCTGCGGCTATGCCTCGCCCGAGGGTTCCATAGCCCGTAACAGGCAGTTGTCCGAAGGACGGGCCGTTGCTCTCAAGAAATATTTGATGACTAAGTTCGACTATCCTGAATCGTTCTACAGCACCCGTTTCGGCGGCGAGGATTGGGAGGGACTTGCTGCATTGGTTGAAAATTCCGACATGCGCTATAAGCAGGAGGTGCTCGAGCTGATTGCGAATGTTCCCGTGGAGCAGAATCGGGAGGCCCGCCTGATGGCATTGAAAGGCGGTGAACCCTACCGGTGGATGCTGAAGGAACTTTTCCCGAAGTTGCGCCGTGTGACTTTCAAGGCGGATTACAATGTCCGGCAGTTCAATATTGAAGAAGCCAAAGAAATCGTGAAGACCCGTCCTCAAAACCTGAGCCTGAATGAGATGTTTCTCGTAGCGAATACCTATGAGCCCGGCTCAAGGGAGTTTAGCGATCTGTTCGAAACAGCAGTGCGGATGTTTCCCGAAGACCCGACGGCAAATCTCAATGCGGCAATCGCAGCCCTCGGACGCAAAGATTATGTAAGTGCTGACCGCTATCTGAAAAATATCAGAAATCGTATGCAGATTCCAGAATACGACAACGCCATAGGGGTTCTTATCATGATGCGTGATGCAGATTACGACCGGGCAGAACAGTGTTTCGTGGTTGCAGCGCAGACCGGGCTTGAGGCTGCGAAAGAAAACCTCGAAGAACTGGCCCGCATACGTGAAAACCTCGACCGTATTCGTGAAGCTGAGATGAAAAAACACTGACAATCTGTTGGAACTATTCGGTATTCATACCATACAACCTTTTTACAAACTAAATTTTATTTATTATGAGAATGAAATCTCTTTTTATCGCTGCTTTGGCAACGATGGCATTGGCATCCTGCAACAATGAAGAAGCAAGGAAAACTCCTACTGGAGCCGTAAAAACCAATTTCGAAGTAGCTCTTCCGGGAGCGATCGACACCTACGCCGTGGAGACTCCGCAGGTAGCGGGTCAGATTACGCCTCTTTACAGCGACGTGACGGTTTATTTGGTCGACGCGGGCGACAATGCCACAGCTTACACATGGACTGATGAGGATATCAAAGCCAAATCAAAGCGCTTCGAGCAAATCGTACTGCCTAAAAAGGTGATCGTCGTAGTAAATAAAGGTGCAGCTACGTTGCCGCAGTCGGCAACGATGACTGCCCTTACGGCGGCGCTCAATACGATCGCGGTAGCTGACCAGAATAAGGCGCAGGCCAATGTTGCCGCCGAGGATGCCAAGGGCAATGCCGCAGGTGATTACATTTCGGCACAGCAGGTGACGCTCTACGGCGAGCAGACGACCTTCACGGACGAGACCCCTACCGATGGTCATACCCTGAAAAAAGCTGCCGTAGAACTTAAATCGCTCGTGTCGCGTTTCGAGATCGGCACGGTAAAAGCCGGTACGGGTCTTAAATCGCTGACCGTCGAGGCCGTGTATGTCAACTATTTCTACAAAGAATATGGTAAAACGACCAAACAAGAAGTTGCAGAAGGCGGTTGGACGGACTCCTATGAGCCGGCATGGGCTACGGATAACGTAAGTGCGGACGTAACCTCGCAGGACGGCACGAAGGTTTACGCTTATCAGGTATTTGCCGGCGATATGGTTCCGCACATTATCTACAAAGTGGGTGGTGAGTTGGAAGACGGTTATAAACTTGCAGACGGTACGGAAGGTACTTTCACGGGCAAATATATTACCGTAAAAGGATTCAAGGAAAGCGGTGCTACCGTTTCGACTATCGAAGCACATAAAATTTACAAGATGGGGCTCACGGACAGCGGTATCGAAATCAAACCTGAAGAGATTACCGATAAACCCGAAAAGGAGAAGATCGACTTGATTGTGGCCGTTACGGTGGCTCCGTGGACCGAAACGACGATAACACCTGAAATCTAAATCCGAATTACTGAAGGAGCGAGGGGGTGAACGCCCCTCCTCACTCCTTCCTTTTTGCAAAAACCAAATCATGATGAAACTATTGAAAATACTCTGTACTCTTCTGGGCATTACAGCCGTATCGGCGGGTTGTATTAAGGAAGACATGAGCGGCTGTCCGCCGGAGGTGAACACGTATCTTACGTTCAGTTACCGGGGCGATACGGACGATCCGACGATGTTTCGGAAAATGATCGGTCGCGTGTCGCTTTATGTTTTCGATAGCGCAAGCGGACAGCACATCCTGACGAAAACCGTAGGCGAAGCCGACTTGCGACTTTTCGAAGGCACACAGCTTTACCTGCCCGAAGGCAACTACAGAATCGTATCGTGGGCCAATGCCGCGAACAATACGGAAATTCTCGTAAACGGAGCCTTGTCGCAGGGACGCGTACATGCGCCCGGGTACACAGCGCGGAAGCGCATTGCGACCAACGACCATCTCTATTACGGGGAATTAGACATAACGGTGCCGGCGACCGCTATACAGCCGGGTAACAACGCCATAAAGGTAACGGGAGACATTCCGCACAGGAGCGCGCACATCAATATTGAAATTTACACAAAAGGTTTCGGACACAAGGACAAACCGGTGACTTGGCCGGTTGTCGAGATGGCCGGACTGATGCCCCAATATGATATGGGGATGACCCCTGCACAGCCGTTCGAGGCCACCTACTACCCGACGGTGGCATGGGATTCGGAACAAAACGTCGCAGCGGCACGCTTCTCCGTACTGCGCTTTTCCGACAAAAACGATATTACGGTAACTGTTCGTGAGCCCGCACCGGATAATACAGCAAAGGCCACAGTGAATCTCGAAAAATATATGATCGACAACAATATCTCCGTGGACGGCCGGAACGAGGCTACGGTTCGGCTGCTTTTCGAGTTTACCGATCTGGGAGTTACAGTGACTATCCCGGGCTGGACAGGCGGGGATGTCGATCCTGAAATCTGATGGGAATATACGAGAAAAAACAGAGAGTTATATGAATAAATGTTTTATTACACAATGGCTATTGGTTCTCTATTTGTCGCTACTTGTTGGATGCACCAAGGATGTGACCAGCCCGGAAAAGGTCGGCGAGCCGATTTCGTTAGGATTGACTCTTGACACCTATGCAGGCGAGGATTCGAATGCCAAGGAGCATGAGAAAGCGATTCATAACCTGTATGTCTTTATTTATGGTTCTGACGGACGGTTGGAGAACCCGGACAATACACGGGTGCAGCCTGCGACAGACGGTTCGCTGACTGATGCGACGGGGCGTATTCACGGTTCGTGGAAGGTTTATGGAGGACAAAAGGATATTTATGTCATAGCCAATGTCCCGGATAAATTGGCTTCGACGGACAAACCCCGATCGTCATCTATCGTTGCGGCGGATGCGTTACGCCGTCCGACGAAGGATGAGCTGGCGAAATTCTGCATGCCATGGATCGGCGGCTCCGGAAATATAAATGTCATGAGGTATAATGACTTTGATTATCAGACTTCAGGCTTTTTTGCCGGATTGATGAGTGGTAAAAAGACGGTGAAGGTAACGGCGGCAAACCAGAACCAGTCGGTTCTGGTTCCCCTCGTTCGCCGTTATGCCCGGATAGATCTGGCGGTACGCAAGGCTCCTGAACTGGCGAACAGCGACGTTAAGATACTTAGCATGGATTGGTCATATATTCTTTATGGTGTAATCTTTGGTATTATTATTATCATCATTGATGTACTCTTGAAAAAATCTACAAAAAATCTTAGCTTACCACCTCTTGCTGTAGGTATGGGTATATATCTTCCTCCAACTTTACAGATGCCACTTGTAGTAGGTGCTGTACTTTCTTATGTAGTAAATCGTTATTTACGTAAACGTGCAGAAGTTCGTAGCCCTCAGAATGTTGCTAATGATGTAGATACATGCAATCGTCGTGGTATCTTATTTGCCTCTGGTATGATCGTTGGTGAATCTTTAATGGGTGTATTACTTGCTGGTGTTATCGTTGTTTCTGTAACATCTGGTGGTAGTGAAGCTCCACTTCGTATGGTAAGCGATAGCTTTGGTGATACAGCTCAATGGCTCGGCTTATTAGTAAATATTTTATTAATTATTGAATTTGCTCGTCGTGTTATCACTGCGAAATTAAATAAATAATTAGTGTAATAAAAAACGACATCTATGATAATTTGAGTAGAAGTCGTTTTTTTATTGTTTATTTTATTGTTTAATTGTAGGATTTCTTTTATAATGA
>OHHC01000395.1_pt1 | contig 18791 bp, 15 predicted proteins | sample 1606381 | NCBI WGS metagenome assembly OHHC01 (sample SAMEA3879581, study PRJEB24766) | human gut metagenome | biome: human-associated habitat; feature: feces | place: USA | collected 1985/1987 | reverse complement strand
TGAGATTATTTCCAAAAAAGGAGCCACATATTATGGAATTGCCATGTCAGTTAAGCGCATCTGCGAAGCAATCATAAGAGATGAAAAATCCATTCTGCCGATTTCGACCATGCTGCACGGAGAGTATGGAATCTCAGACGTGGTGTTAAGTCTGCCGTGTATCGTTGGCCGCGATGGCTATGAGACCAAGGTTCCAATCGATCTGGATCAGGAGGAAGTTTCCAAACTGCATGAGTCTGCAAATACGCTGAAAGAAGTTCTTTCGGAGTTCTTTGCCGAAAATTAGTTTTTTTGTGCTTGCATTTTTTGGAAGAAAGGGGTAGAATACCACAGTGGGTAGAGCAAAGGCGTCGTAATGTATGTACGACGCCTCTTTTTATATATAAAGTGTATGACCATATGAGAAATATACAAATATGACATATAGTTTATATAAAAAAAACGTTTTACTTTTTATAATATGACAAATATAATAGCTTTTGATTCAAAAGTTAAGAAAGGAAGTGAGACTGTTGGATGCGTTGGTAAAGAATCTGATGGAGGAGCTGAATTGCGATACCGTCTTTACAATCCCGCTGTTTGGTGGCATTCCGATCTATGAATCGGTTGTTGTTACATGGATCATCATGGCGGTCATTCTTCTTTTGTGTCTGATCCTTGTCAAAGGACTCAGAGTTGAGAATCCAAGCCGTAAGCAGGTAGTACTTGAACTTGCTGTTTCAAAACTGTATGGATTCTTTGAGGACACGATAGGAGAAAACGGTAAAGCGTACATTCCGTACCTGGCAGCAGTTGCCATCTACATAGGAATTGCCAACCTCATCGGCCTATTAGGCTTCAAGCCGCCGACAAAAGACATGAATGTCACGGTAGCGCTTGCATTGATGAGTATCATCTTAATTGAAGCAGCAGGAGTGAGAAAGAAAGGTACCAAAGGCTGGTTAAAGAGTTTTGCGGAACCAATGCCTGTAGTTCTTCCAATTAACATTCTTGAGATATTCATCAAACCATTATCACTTTGTATGCGATTGTTTGGAAATGTACTTGGTTCCTTCGTTATTATGGAGTTACTGAAGATGGTGGTTCCACCCGTACTTCCAGCAATATTCAGTTGTTACTTTGATATTTTTGACGGACTGATTCAGGCATACGTATTTGTATTCCTTACAGGCTTGTTCATCAAGGAAGCAACGGAGTAACACACTAATTAACTGAGAAAAGAAAAGGAGAAAACATTATGTCAGCATCATTATTTGTAGCAATCGGAGCAGGAGTAGCAGTATTAACAGGTATCGGAGCAGGTCTTGGAATCGGTAAGGCAACAGGTTCTGCAGTAGACGCTATCGCAAGACAGCCAGAAGCAGAAGGTAAGATTTCCAAAGCATTACTTCTTGGTTGTGCACTTGCCGAGGCAACCGCTATTTACGGTTTCGTTATTGCATTACTTATCATTCTTTTCTTAAAATAATGATTACCTGCGTAATTATTACATTAAGAAAGGAGCAGTAAACTATGCTGAGTTTAAATCCATGGGATATCTTGTGGACGATCGTAAATCTGCTTGTTTTATATGCAATCTTTCGTAAGTTTTTGTTTCAGCCGGTCATGAATATCATTCATGAGAGAGAGGACATGATCAACAAACAGTTCGAGGATGCCCAAAAACAGCAGGACGATGCAGCGCAGATGAAGAGTGAGTATGAGAACCAGTTAAAGGGTGCCAGAGAAAAGGCAGATCAGATCATTCTCGATGCGAAGACGCGTGCACAGGAAGAATATAACAATAAAATGGAAGCAACCAGAGCCGAAGCAGATCATATGCTTGAGAAAGCAAAGAGTGATATTGCAAATGAGCAGGAAAAGGCAACAAGAGATGCTCAGGCAAAGATCGCAGAGCTTGCTTTGCTGGCTGCTAAGAAGATTATGAAGACGGGTGAAGCACATGACGCAGGCAGCAGTAAATAGTGCCAAGGTACTATACCGGCTGTCTGTCAGCAGAGAGGATGTCGAGAAAGCGGAAAAACTTTTCTTTATGACACCGCAACTGCAGAAAGTTCTGACGAGCCCGGTCGTACCGGCAGCAAAAAAGTATGAAATTATCGATCAGGTATTTGCACTGGAAACGACAGAAGATGTGCTGGTCCGGTACATGAAGATCATGTGCAGGATTGGTAACATGACCGAGATGCAGGATATTTTCCAATATTATTATAAATACTGGGATCAGATGCATCATGTGGTTCGTGCGGACCTGATTTATGCCGAGACTCCGAGCAAAGAAGAGGAGGCCGAGGCGAAAAAAATTCTGGATAAAAACTATCCGGATAGTGAGATTACCCTGACGCAGAGTGTGGATGAGTCGCTGATCGGTGGCTATGTTGTTAAGGTGGGATATAAAGAATATGACCACAGCTATGAAGGACGTCTGCGTCAGTTACAAAGAAAACTTACAGGGAGGTGACCCCTTTGGGCGCTATTAGTGCAACAGATATTATCTCCATTATTCAGGGTGAGATCGAAAATATCAACTGGGATGAACAAAGCCGTGAGACAGGTGAGGTCATCTGGGTCGGTGATGGAATTGTTACCGTATACGGAATTGATCATGCAATGTATGGCGAGATCGTAGCCTTTGAAAACGGAGTCAAAGGAATGGTTCAGGATGTCAGACAGAATGAAATCGGTATTATTCTTTTTGGTCGTGATACCGGAATCAAAGAAGGAACCAAAGTGGTTCGTACCAAGAAAAAAGCCGGTATTCCGGTCGGTGATGCGTTTGTAGGAAGAGTAATCAATGCACTCGGTGAGCCGATTGACGGAAACGGTGATGTAAAAGAGGATGATTATCGTCCGATCGAGCAGGAAGCTCCTGGTATCATCGACAGACAAAGCGTAGACACACCAATGGAGACCGGTATTCTTTCCATTGATTCCATGTTCCCAATCGGACGTGGACAGCGTGAGTTGATCATTGGTGACCGTCAGACAGGTAAGACATCCATTGCAACAGATACCATTATCAACCAGAGAGGCAAAGATGTAATCTGTATTTACGTTGCCATTGGTCAGAAGGCATCTACCGTTGCAAAGATTGTAAATACATTAAAGAAACATGATGCCATGGATTATTCCATCGTAGTATCTTCTACAGCCAGTGATCCGGCATCTTTACAGTACATAGCTCCATATGCAGGAACTGCCATGGCAGAATATTTTATGCACAAGGGCAAGGATGTTCTCATTGTATATGATGATCTGTCCAAGCATGCGGTTGCATACCGTGCAATTTCCCTTCTGCTTGAGCGTTCCCCGGGACGTGAGGCTTATCCGGGTGATGTATTCTACTTACACTCCAGACTGCTTGAGCGTTCCAGTCATCTGAGTGACAAGTTAGGTGGCGGTTCCATCACCGCACTGCCGATTATTGAAACACAGGCCGGTGATGTTTCCGCATATATTCCTACCAACGTTATTTCCATTACCGATGGTCAGATCTTCCTCGAGAGCAACCTGTTCAACGCAGGTATGAGACCAGCCGTAAACGTAGGACTTTCCGTATCCCGAGTCGGTGGTGCAGCCCAGACAAAGGCAATGAAGAAAGCATCCGGTAGTATCCGTATCGATCTGGCACAGTACCGTGAGATGGAAGTGTTCACACAGTTTGCTTCTGATCTGGATGATGCAACAAAAGCACAGCTGCAGCACGGAAAAGCTCTGATGGAGCTGTTGAAGCAGCCGCTGAGTCATCCGCTTTCCATGCATGAGCAGGTATTAACCCTGTGCATGGCAACGGACGGTGTATTCGATAAGATACCTACCAGACAGGTAAAACAGTATCAGAAAGATATTCTGGATTTCATGGATCTGAAACATCCGGAGATCGGAAAAGAAATTGAGCAGACAAAAGCTTTATCCGATGAACTGAGACAGAAAATCAAAGATGCTGCAGCAGAGTTCGCAGCAGAACAGTAAGCAGGTGTTACGATGGCAAATGCAAAAGAAATTCAGGATCGAATGAAGAGTATCAATGATACATTAAAGATTACAAATGCAATGTACATGATTTCTTCTTCGAAATTAAAGAAATCTAAAAAAATGCTGACGGACACAGAACCGTATTTCTTTACCCTGCAATCTGAGATGAGCCGTATTCTGCGGCATTTGCCGGATCTGGACAGTATTTATTTTAGGTCCACAGATGAGATTCCGGAAGAAGAAAAACGGATCGCTTATATGGTGGTTACGGCAGATAAGGGACTGGCAGGATCTTACAACCACAATATTTTAAAAATTGCGGAAGAGGAACTTGTAAAGCACCCGAAACGTCAGCTGTATGTGCTTGGTGAAGTCGGAAGACATTATTTTGAAGAACGTGGAATTGAGATCAACAAACAGTTCCATTATACGATTCAGAATCCGACATTGAACCGTGCACGAAATATCTCTGAGGAACTTCTCGAAGGTTACCGTCAGGGAGATTTTGATGAAATCTATATCATTTATACCTCAATGGTCAATGCGATGCAGGAAGAAGCAGAAATCCTGCAGCTGCTTCCACTGAAAAAAGCAGATTTCCACAACGTGGAGATTCCGCTGGATGTCAGACGTGAGGAGCTTGCCCTGCGTCCATCGGCAGATGCAGTGATGAATCGTATTGTTCCGGACTATGTGGTAGGATTTGTTTATGGTGCGCTGGTAGAATCCTTCTCCTGCGAGCAGAATGCCCGTATGATGGCGATGGAGGCAGCAACCAACAGCGCAAAGGATATGCTTCATGAGCTGGATATCATGTATAACCGTGCCAGACAGGCAGCGATTACCCAGGAGATCACAGAGGTAATTGCGGGAGCAAAATCCCAGAAGCGCAAGAAAAAGAGATAATGGAGGCCTAGGATGAAAACAGGAAAAATCATACAGGTTATGGGACCTGTTGTGGACGTTGAATTTGAAGACGAAGAATTGCCTGCAATCAGAGACGCTCTGGAAGTACAAAATGGTGACAAAAAATGTATCATGGAGGTTGCACAGCATATAGGAAATAATACGGTACGCTGTATTATGCTTGCAGCCAGTGAAGGACTTCACCGTGATATGGAAGTCATTGCAACCGGAAGCGGTATCAAGACACCAGTTGGTGAGGCAACACTGGGACGTCTGTTCAACGTATTAGGAGAAACAATTGATGACGGAAAGCCGATCGGGGATGCTCCAAAGTGGGTGATCCACAGAGAGCCGCCAGCATTTGAAGATCAGAACCCTGCAGAGGAAATCTTAGAGACCGGTATCAAGGTCATCGACTTACTTGCCCCATATGCAAAGGGTGGTAAGATTGGTCTGTTCGGTGGTGCCGGTGTAGGGAAAACCGTATTGATCCAGGAGCTGATCCACAACGTGGCCACCGAGCACGGCGGCTACTCCATCTTTACCGGCGTGGGCGAGCGCTCCCGCGAGGGCTGCGACCTGTGGGGCGAGATGAACGCCTCCGGCGTGCTGGACAAGACCGCACTGGTCTTTGGCCAGATGAACGAGCCCCCGGGAGCCCGTATGCGCGTGGCCGAGACCGGCCTGACCATGGCAGAGTACTTCCGTGAGGAGACCCACAAGGACGTGCTGCTGTTCATTGATAACATCTTCCGTTTCGTGCAGGCCGGCAGTGAGGTCTCCGCTCTGATGGGTCGTATGCCCTCTGCCGTGGGCTACCAGCCCACGCTGGCCAACGAGCTGGGCGCTCTGCAGGAGCGCATCACCTCCACCAAGGACGGTTCCATCACCTCGGTGCAGGCCGTCTACGTGCCCGCCGACGACCTGACCGACCCCGCCCCCGCCACCACCTTTGCCCATCTGGACGCCACCACCGTGCTGTCCCGTAAGATCGTGGAGCAGGGCATCTACCCGGCTGTGGACCCGCTGGCCTCCACCTCCCGCATTCTGGAAGCGGACATCGTGGGCGAGGAGCATTACCGCGTAGCCCGCAAGGTGCAGTCCATTCTGCAGCGCTATCAGGAATTGCAGGACATCATTGCCATTCTGGGCATGGACGAGCTGGACGAGAACGACAAGCTGACCGTCATGCGCGCCCGCAAGCTGCAGAAATTCCTGTCCCAGCCCTTTGCCGTGGCCGAAAACTTTACCGGCCTCAAGGGCAAGTATGTGCCCCTGAAGGACACCGTGCGCAGCTTTGCCGCCATTGTGGACGGCAAGGCGGATGACCTGCCGGAGTGGGCATTCTTCAACGTAGGTACGCTGGAGGAAGCACGCGAAAAGGCAGAAAAGAAGCTGGCTGAGGAAAAGGGCGGTGCCGTCTGATGAACAAGTTCATGCTGAGCATCACAGCGTCCAGCGGCGAGTTCTATCAGGGTGACTGCGAGGATCTGACCCTGCCCATCAGCGATGGCATCTACGGCGTACAGGCCGGGCATAACCCGGTTCTGGTGGCGCTGCACATGGGCATCCTCCACTTTGTAGTGGACGGCAAGGCCCGGGATGTGCTGGTGGGCGACGGCATTGCTGAGGTGACCCCCGCCTATGTGATGGTGCTGGTGGACAGCGCCGAGAACCCGGAGGACATCGACAAGAACCGTGCCGAGGCTGCTCGCATCCGCGCCGAGGAACGCTTGCAGCATAAGCAGAGCATGCACGAATATTACCAGAGCAAGATCGCGCTGGATCGTGCCATGCAGCGTTTGCAGACCGCCGCAAAGTATAAGCGCTGAGGCAGCATTCCTATTCCCATATAACAAAACCTCCCCGTGCAGGATAACTGCATGGGGAGGTTTTTTCTGTCTGTCAGCGATGCGAAAATTGTGTCACAGGGTCATTTTTTGGAATCGTCCTGCGTGTTGCCGCGCCTTATGCCCGCACATCCTCCCGGCGTAAAAGCAGCCATGCCAGAAGGAACATCGTCCCCAGCCAGAAGATGCAGCTGAAGGCAAACAGCCCGTAGCTGCCCGCCAGAGCATCCGCACTTCTGTTGGAGTTCATTCCGAGTTGCATCAGGGAATAGGGCCACAACAGCCCATGACCCTTGGAGCTGATAAAGATGCCGGTAATGCCGCCCAGCAGCCCCAGAAAAATGGGTACGGCAAAGCTGCGGATGACCATGGCCAGCACCAGCTGTGCAGCAATGACGGCCAACGCACCCAGCAGTCCCCGCAGTAAAAACAGAGGCAAGGTGACCGGCGGCAGCCCGGGCAGATGGGCAAATACCTTGCCGCAGAACACGAACAGCGCGAACACAAAGCCGTGGGTCAGCAGCGCCAGCTTTGTCACCACCGCAAACTTTGCGGCAAACAGGTCCAGCGGCGGTACGGGGCTTGCCATGATAAGGTTCCAGTTGTGCCCCAGATGTTCCAGTCGCCACAAGTAGGCAGCATAGGTGGCTACCATGGCAGGGAAGAAAAGCATGGAATAAAACAGGGTGTGCTGGGTCCACAGGCTATACCAGCCGTCGGTGAGGATCTCAAGATTTTGCAGATAATTGAAAGTGCCATAGGTGGCCGAAAGAATGGGCAGCACAAAGAACATTGCCCAGATGGGAGATGCGTGGAGTTTGCGGTTCTCCGCAAGAATACAGCGTTTTAGCATGGTTTTATACCTCCTCGTCCTGTACCTTGCGCCACGCAAGGGCAAACAGCACAGCGCCCAGCGCAAGGGTGAAGGCCAGCAGCACCCAGTTGAAGGGGCGGGTGCCGTAGGTGACGGTGTGGGTAGCCTTGTCCCAGTTCGCCACTTCGTAGGCGCTCAGAGGGATGTAGTACCCAAAGGGCACAAAATAACTGGCAAGCGGCGGCATAAAAGCAGAGAACAGACCCACCAGCGCCCCTACAATGCCCACGCAGAGCGCCGGCAGGGGATTGCCTACCCACAGCATCAGCAGAAATTCGCCAAAGAAGAGCATTGCGTCCACCGCCAGCGTGCAGACGAACAGATAAACCAGCTGCCCAGTGGGAAAGGCTTCGGTATAACCATGAACGCGCCCCAGCACCGGAACACAGGCCAGCTCCAGCACCGTGACCAACAGCACCTCCAGCACTCCAAAGACCGCCTTGCCTGCAAACAGGCTGCGGCGGCTCTGCAGGGTGTAGAGCAGCTTGGCGGTGTTGCCTTTGATCTCCATATCCCACAACCGGGAGGCCAGCACTGCCATCATCACCGGCATCAGAATGGCTTCAATGACGGGCAGGCTGTAAAGCAGGGCGCTGTAACCGTTGGCAAGCTCCTCCGGGTCTGCCGGAGCAAGGCCGCCTACCCATAGCACGACAATGCCGGGAATGAGCAGGCAGAGAGCAAGGTCGTGCCGACGGTGGGCTTTTTGCAGTTCTGCACGGAAAGCTGCCATCTTACGCCACCTCCCCGCTGGTCTGGGTCAGACTGAGGAAGATGTCCTCAAGGCTCTTTGTCTGGGCCGTCAGGCCAACCACACCCGCGCCGCTTTCGGCAAGGGTACAGACCAGCGCCGCCAACGCTTCGTCCGGCAGCGGGGGCAGCTGCAGGGTGTCCGGCTGGTCTGCCGGTGCAGCGGCTTTTACTCCCTGCTGCTGCAGGACGGCTGCGGCTTTGGGTGCGTCCAGTACCCGCAGCAGAATGCCGCCCCGGCTGTGCTTTTGCAGTTGCTGCAAGGAGCCCTCGAACAGCAGTTTGCCGTGGTTCAGGATGCCCACCTGATCCACCATCTGCTCGATCTCGCCCAGCAGGTGGCTGGAGATCAGCACGGTGGCTCCGGTGGTCTGGGGCATGGAAGCAATCAGACTGCGCATCTCCTGAATACCTGCCGGGTCCAGACCATTCGTAGGTTCGTCCAAGATCAGCAGTTTGGGGCTGCCCAGCAGCGCCATGGCAATGCCCAGCCGCTGCTTCATGCCAAGGGAATATTGCCCCACCTTCCGGTCAGCGTCTTTGGTCAGGTGCACGATCTCCAGCACCCGGCTGATGTCCTTCCGGTCCACGTCTTTCAAGTCGGCCACGATGGAAAGGTTTTCCCGGGCGGTCAGGTGCAGGTAACCGGAGGGAGATTCGATCAGGCTGCCGGTCTGCCGCAGCAGGGCAATGCGGTTTGCTTCGTTCAGGGTGTGCCCCAGCAGTTCCACACTGCCACCAGTGGGGTGTACAAGCCCCAGCAGCATCTTCATAGTGGTGGATTTGCCCGCACCGTTGGGGCCTAAAAAGCCGTAAACACAGCCCTCCGGGACAGTCAGGTTCAAATGATCCACCACCGGACGGCTATGGTAGCTTTTGCAAAGGGCATGGGTCTCGATCACAGGTTTCATAAATGGTCTCCTTTCGCATTCATGGTTTTCGGAACGATGCCAGAATACACCCGCTGCCTTAAACTGACCGGAAGCGCAGCTTAATTTCCCCTTAAATTTGCAGGTGTTTTCCGCTGCGGCGCAAAAAGTGTGGTATAGTAAAGGCGGGAAAGGAGAACTGCCCTTATGGATACCATTTATGATGCAAAGCTTCTCATCGTGGATGACAACGCCGAGCTGCTGGCACTGCTATGTGAGCAGCTGCGGGGCGCAGGATATGGCCATATCAGAACTGCCCAAAGCTGCGCCGCTGCCCGCGCCTGCTTTGCGGCGGAACAGCCGGAGCTGATGATCCTGGATATCAACTTGCCGGATGGGGATGGATTTTCGCTGTTCCGGGCGCTGCGGGCAAAAGCGGATGTCCCGGCATTGTTCCTCTCTGCACGGGACGCGGATGCCGACCGTCTGTTCGGGCTGGGGCTTGGCGCAGATGACTACCTGACCAAGCCTTTTCTGATGCAGGAACTGCTGCTGCGGGTGCAGCATATTTTGCAGCGGGCGTACCGGGCAGAGCTGTCCCGTACAAAACCGGCACCTTTGCAGCTGGGGGAGCGGTGCGTAGACCTGAATGATGCTATTGTTACCCTGCCAGAGGGCAAAACACTGGCGCTGACCGCTACCGAGCTGGCGCTGCTGCGGAAATTGGCAGAGAACCGGGGACACATCGTTACCTATGATGCCCTTTGTGCGGCGGTCTGGGGCGCAGATTACTATGGCTACGAGAACAGTCTGGGGGTACATATCCGGCATCTGCGGGAGAAGCTGGAAGCTGAACCCGGTGCGCCGCAGTTTTTGCGGACGGTGCGGGGCATCGGCTATAAGCTGACAAAGGGGGAAGAAGCATGAAAACCTTTGTGCGCCTGATCCGGCGGTATGTGCTGGCGGCGGTGGGCATCGTTCTGCTGCTGTTGTTTTCCGGTGTTGCAGTGCTGGGCTGGCTGGGTTGGCTGGAGAGTTGCCGCTTGCCGCAGCGGGAGTACTCCTCCAGCGAGATCGCGGATTCCATGGTGGAGACCGCCGAAGGGCTTGCCTTTGGGGCAGAACGCACCCCGCAGGAGTGGATGAATGGCTACGAGTGGGCGATGGTACTGGACAATGTGGGAAACATCCGCTGGAGCTACGGCCTGCCGCAGGAGCTGAACCATGCCTACACTCCCGGCGATATCGCCAAATTTGCCCGCTGGTATCTGGCGGATTACCCGGTGTTCTGCTGGACAGAACCCTACGGACTGTTCGTCATCGGGCTGCCAAAGGGGAGCCTGTGGAAGTACAGCATTTACAGCTCACCGGACTTTGCCCTGAGCATGGTGCGGGTGCTCCCGGCAGCAGCGCTGGGAATGCTGCTGCTGGGTCTGGTTCTCTGCTTCTGGTTGAGCTGGCGGGGGGCAAAGCGGCTGGAGACCGTGGCAAACGGTCTGGAAGCACTGGCGCAGGGGCAGACCGTTCAACTGCCTACGGATGGTTTTGCCGGGGAACTGGCAGAAAAGCTGAACCAGACCGGGGCGCAGCTGCAAGCCAAAAATGAGATGCTTTCCCGGCGGGACAACGCCCGCACCCAGTGGATCGCAGGGGTCAGCCATGACGTGCGCACCCCGCTGGCGCTGATCTTAGGCTGGGCGGAGCAGCTGGAACAGGATGCACTTTTGCCGGACAGCTCCCGGCAGAAAGCGGCCGGTATCCGCATCCAGTGCGAAAAGCTGCGCACCCTCATTGATGACCTGAACCTGACCAGTAAGCTGGAATACGGTGCCCAACCCCTGCGCCGGAAAGATCTGCGTGCAGGGCCGCTGTTCCGGCAGCTGGTGGCGCAGTTTTGCGAAAGCCCGCTGGCAGAGCGCTGCGAGATCACACTGGAACAGGAAGAACCAGCAGAGCAGACAGTGCTTTCGGTGGATGAGGCGCTGCTGGCACGGCTGCTGGAAAACCTGATGAACAACAGCGTCCGGCATAACCCAAAGCCGGTGAACATTACGGTGCACACCCGGCAGGTAGGGGAACGCTTCTGCCTGACCGTGGCAGATGACGGTATTGGCTATCCGGCTGCCGTTCTGGCGGCACTGAACGCTGCGGAGCCTGCCGAAAATGCGCCCCATATCCTTGGCCTGTATGTAGTGCAGCAGATCGCCGCCGCCCATGGCGGCACGGCAGTGTTTGGGCAGAACACCCCCTGCGGGGCAAAAACAACGGTCTGGCTGCCCGGCCGAGCGTGAACGGGGCAAAAAAAGAAAATAGCGCAAAAAACAGGCCGCTGCTTGCAGTTGTTGCAAACAGCGGTCTTATTGTTATACGTTTTTGCTCTTATCCAGTGCATCAAACTGCTGCAGGATCTGGGGGTCTTTCAGTTTGATGACCTTGCCGGAGAGGTAGTGCAGGGTGTTTTCCTCCGGCACATCCAGAAAGCTGATGCGCACCGCGCACAGTGCCTGCGTCTTGGTGCCGGTACGCTCGTTCATCTTGCGGTTGCCGTATTTGATATCGCCCAGCACCGGCTTGCCCAGATAGGCCAGATGGGCACGGATCTGGTGGGTGCGCCCGGTGACAAGGCCGATCTTGCACAGGGCAAAGGGGCCTGCGGTGCGCAGCACGTCCACGTCCGTAATGATCTGCTTGCGGCGCTCGTCCTGCGATTGATGGGCGTGGATGCTGACCTTGTTGTTTTTCTCGTCGTGCTCCCACCATGCGGTGAACCGCCCGGACTGCGGAATGCCCACCGTGATGGTGTAGTACTCCTTCTTCAGCAGGTCGGTGCGGATGATCTCGTTCATGTCCCGCAGGGCGGCGTAGTTCTTGGCGGCGATCACCAGCCCTTCGGTGCCGCGGTCCAGCCGGTTGCAGATGCCGGGCTTGAAGCGGTTCTCGCCGTGGGGATCGTATTCGCCCTTCTGGGTCAGGTACTGGGTAAAGGCATCCACCAGATTGGCATCGCCGGTGCGGTCGCTGTGGCACAGCAGATGGGTAGGCTTGTACAGCACCGCAAGATTTTCGTCCTCGTAGATGACCGTCACCTTGGGCTGATTGGGCTGCTTTTTGGGGGCAGCCTTCTGCACCGGCTTTGCGCCCTCGGGCGGGAAGAACTCGTCGTTGATGTACAACTCGATCAGGTCTCCCGCCTGCAAACGGTACTCCGGTGCGGCCTTTTTGCCGTTCACCTTCACCCGCTTGTTGCGGAAACTCTTGTACAGCAGGCTGGTGGGAAAATCGCGGGTCACGCTCTGCACAAAGCGCGAAAGACGCACGCCGTCATCGTTGGCGGTGGCAGTAAATTGTTTCATAAAGCTATCCTCATCGTTTTTGTCAGAATCATGCTTTTATAGTAATACAGGCGGGGCGGGAAGTCAACGCGCATTCCGGTGCAAAATCCGGGTTATTTTTGCAGAACGCTTGTGTTTGCGCCGCAAAATGGGTACTATAAGGAGAGAACATAGAAAAAGGAGTACCGCCATGGCAGAGAATAAACGGCACAAGGGACATCGCCAGCGGATGCGGGAGCGGGTGCAAAGCTACGGGCTGGACAGTCTGGCCGAGCACGAGGCGCTGGAATATGTGCTTTACCTGACCAACGCCCAAAGGGACACCAACGGCATCGCCCACGACCTGATCGATCGGTTCGGGGATTTTGCGGCGGTGCTGGAGGCCAGTGAGGAGGAACTATGCACCGTGGAGGGCGTAGGCCCCTCTACTGCCCGGATGCTGCATCTGCTGCCCCAGATCAGCCGGTACTATGGCCGCAGCCGCACCAGCACCACTCGCTGCATCAAGACCACCGAGCAGATGGGCAGCTACCTGATGGCAAAATTTGCGTGGTCGGACTACGAGCGCGCCATGCTGGTCAGTCTGGACAGCCGCAAGCGGGTGCGCGCCGCCGTCTGGCTGCGGGAGGGCACCTCCGACCGGGTCAGTCTGGATATCAAGAACGTGGTGGCTGCCGCCATCAAGGGCGGTACGGATGCCGTGGTGCTCTGCCACAACCACCCCAACGGGGTGGCGCTGCCCTCGCTGGAGGACATGGACGCTACCGGCAGCATTGCCCGGGCACTGGGACTGGTAAATGTGCACCTGTTGGACCACTTTATCCTGACCGACACCGAGTATTTTTCCATGCGGGACGCCAACCGCCTGCCTATCTACGATTTCAAGACCGGCACGCTGTTCTGGCCGTAAAACAAAAAACTGTTTACATTATAAATTGTGCGTGCTATAATACAACTTGAAGCAACAACGGATTGTGGTTATACGCACGGAAGGGAGAAAACGATGGCAGAGGAAAAATTTGAACTGGTGTCGAACTATGCCCCCACCGGTGACCAGCCTCAGGCGATCGCGCAGCTGGTGGAGGGGGTGCAGCGGGGTGACCGCTGCCAGACCCTGCTGGGCGTGACCGGCAGCGGCAAAACCTTTACCATGGCCAACGTCATTGCCCAGTGCAACCGCCCCACGCTGGTGCTGGCGCACAACAAAACGCTGGCGGCACAGCTGTGTACCGAGTTCCGCTCGTTTTTCCCCAACAATGCGGTGGAGTACTTCGTCAGCTACTACGACTACTACCAGCCGGAGGCCTACATTCCCAGCACCGATACCTATATTGAAAAGGACAGCGCTATCAACGACGAGATCGACCGTCTGCGCCACTCGGCTACGGCGGCGCTTTCCGAGCGGCGGGACGTTATTATTGTGGCATCGGTGTCCTGCATCTACTCGCTGGGCGACCCTATCGACTACCGCAGCATGGTCATCAGTCTGCGCCCCGGGATGCAGATGGAGCGGGACGAGCTGTGCAAAAAGCTGGTCACCTTGCAATACGAGCGCAACGATGTGAATTTTGTGCGCAATAAATTCCGGGTGCACGGTGATACGGTGGACATCTATCTGGCCTATATGAGCGAGCTTGCCATCCGGGTGGAGTTCTTCGGGGACGAGATCGACCGCATTACCGAGTTCAATCCCCTGACCGGCTCCAAGCAGAACGTGGTCAAGCACGTTGCCATCTTCCCGGCCAGCCACTATATCGTCAGCGCGGAAAAAAAGGCCGCTGCGCTGGAAAAGATCCGCGCCGAGTGCGATGCGCAGGTCAAACAGTTCACCGCCGAGGGCAAGCTGATCGAAGCCCAGCGCATTGCCCAGCGCACTAACTACGATATCGAGATGCTGAACGAGGTGGGTATCTGCAAGGGCATCGAAAACTACTCGGCAGTGCTGTCCGGTCGTGCGCCGGGCAGTATGCCCACCACCCTGCTGGATTATTTCCCGGAGGATTTTCTGCTGTTTGTGGACGAGTCGCACGTCACCCTGCCGCAGGTGCGCGCCATGTACGGCGGCGACTACGCCCGCAAAAAAACGCTGGTGGAATACGGTTTCCGTTTGCCGTCCGCCTTTGATAACCGCCCCCTGAAATTTGAGGAGGTGGAGTCCAAGCTCAACCAGATGATCTTTGTCTCCGCCACCCCCGGCGAGTACGAGCGCCGGAACAGCTCGCAGGTGGCGCAGCAGGTCATCCGTCCCACGGGTCTTTTAGACCCAGTCATCTCGGTGCGCCCGGTGGAAGGGCAGGTGGTGGACCTGCTGGGCGAGATCAACGCCCGCATCCAGCGGCAGGAGCGGGTGCTTGTGACCACCTTGACCAAAAAGATGGCCGAGGATCTCACCGATTACCTCACCGAGCAGGGGATCAAGGTCAAGTATATGCACCACGAGGTGGATACCTTTGAGCGGATGGAGATCATCAAGGATCTGCGTTTGGGCAGCATCGACGTGGTGGTGGGCATCAACCTGCTGCGCGAGGGGCTGGATCTGCCGGAGGTGAGCCTTGTGGCCATTCTGGATGCCGACAAGGAGGGCTTTCTGCGCAGCGAGACCAGCCTGATCCAGACCATCGGCCGCGCTGCCCGCAACGCGGAGGGCATGGTCATCATGTACGCCGATGTGGTGACCGACAGCATGGAGCGCGCCATCACCGAGACCGAGCGCCGCCGCGCCATTCAGATGGCCTATAATGAGGAGCACGGCATCGTGCCCAAGACCATCGTCAAGGCCATTGCTGACAGCATCGAGATCAGCGATAAGGCCGAAAACGCCAAGCGCAACACCCGCCGCATGGGCAAGATGGAGCGGGAAGCTGCCATCGAGCGCCTGACCCGGGAGATGAAGGAGGCTGCGAAGCTGCTGGAATTTGAGCACGCAGCCTTCCTGCGGGATCAGATCGACCGTCTGCGCCGGGGCGAAAACCCCACCGTGGACTCCGCCGCCGAGACCGAACGCAAACAGAACCATGCACAGACACAACGAAAAGGGAGAAAATACCTTGGCAAACGATAAAATCATCATCAAGGGTGCCCGCGAGCACAACCTGAAAAATATCAACCTGACCCTCCCGCGGGAAAAGCTGATCGTCATGACTGGCCTTTCCGGCTCGGGCAAGTCCAGTCTGGCTTTCGATACCATCTACGCGGACGGGCAGCGCCGCTATGTGGAAAGCCTTTCCAGCTACGCCCGGATGTTTCTGGGACGGATGGATAAGCCGGACGTGGACGAGATCACCGGCCTTTCACCGGCCATCTCCATCGACCAAAAGACCACAAGCCACAACCCCCGCTCCACCGTGGGCACTGTGACTGAGATCTACGATTATCTGCGCCTGCTGTACGCCCGCATCGGCGTGCCGCACTGCCCGGTGTGCGGGCGGGTCATCAGCCAGCAGAGCGTGGACGAGATGGTAGATGCCGTCCTCAAGCTGGAGGAGGGCACAAAGTTCCAGATCTTAGCCCCGGTGGTGCGTCAGCGCAAGGGCACCCAGCAGAAGGAACTGGACGCCGCCCGCCGCGCCGGCTATGCCCGCGTGAAAATCGATGGCAACCTGTATGATCTGGACGAGGAGATCAGTCTGGAAAAGAACATCAAGCATACGGTGGAAATCGTGGTGGACCGTCTTGCCCTGCGCAAGGGCATCCGCAGCCGTCTGGCGGATTCGCTGGAGACCGCGCTGGCGCTCACCGGGGGCGTGGCCGAGGTGGATGTCATCGGCGGCGAGTGTATGACCTTCAGCCAGAACTTTGCCTGCCCGGAGCACGGCATTTCCATCAGTGACCTGTCGCCCCGGCTCTTCTCCTTCAATAACCCGCTGGGCGCCTGCGAAAAATGCACCGGCCTTGGCACCTTTATGCGGGTGGACGAGGATCGCATCCTGCCTAACCGCAGCCTTTCCATCCGGGAGGGTGCCATCAAGGCCAGCGGCTGGTATTACGCCGAGGGCTCTGTGAGCGAGATGTATTATCTTGGCCTTGGTAAAAAATACGGCTTTACGCTGGATACGCCCATCAAGGAGATGAGCACCGAGGCGGTGAACGCCCTGCTCTACGGCACCAACGGCGAAAAGATCGAGATGCACCGCACCAACGAGTTCGGCAGCGGGGTGTACTACAACACCTTTGAGGGCATCGTGGAAAATCTGGAGCGCCGCTTCCGCGAGACCAACAGCGAGTGGATGAAGGAAGAGATTGGCAGCTTTATGTCCGGCGTGGAGTGCCCGGACTGCCACGGCCAGCGCCTGAAGCCGGTGGTGCTTGCCGTGACTATCGGGGATAAGAACATCAGCCAGTTCTGTGAGATGTCTATCCGGGATGAACTGGAGTTTATCAGGCAAAACGAGCCGAACCTCACCGAAAAGCAGCAGCAGATCGGCGGCCAGATCATGAAGGAGATCAAGAACCGTCTGCAATTCTTGCAGAGTGTGGGTCTGGATTATCTCACGCTTGCCCGGGCGGCGGGCACGCTTTCCGGTGGCGAGAGCCAGCGCATCCGTCTGACCACCCAGATCGGCAGCGCTCTGTCCGGCGTGCTCTATGTGCTGGACGAGCCCTCTATCGGTCTGCATCAGCGGGACAACGACAAACTCATCGCTACCCTGAAAAACCTGCGGGATCTGGGCAACACGGTCATTGTGGTGGAGCACGACGAGGACACCATGCGCGCCGCCGACTATCTCATCGACATCGGCCCCGGGGCCGGGGCCCACGGCGGACAGGTCATGGCCGCCGGCACGCCGGAGGAGGTCATGGCCAATCCCAACAGCCTGACGGGCCAGTATTTAAGCGGCAAAAAGTCCATCCCCGTGCCGGAGACCCGCCGTCCCGGCAGCGGCGCGTTCCTTACCGTCCGGGGTGCGGCGGAAAACAATCTGCGGCATATCGACGTATCCGTCCCCCTGGGGACCTTTACCTGCGTTACCGGCGTGTCCGGGTCCGGGAAATCCTCTCTGGTCAACGAGATCATCTTCAAGCGCCTGGGGGCAGACCTGAACCGGATGAAGGCCCGGCCCGGCCGGCACGACGCCATAGAGGGCGAGGAGTTCCTGGACAAGGTGGTGGGCATCGACCAGAGCCCCATCGGCCGCACCCCCCGCTCCAATCCCGCCACCTATACGGGGCTGTTCAACGAGATCCGCAATCTGTTCGCCGCCACCCAGGAGGCCAAGGCCCGGGGCTACGGCCCGGGACGATTCTCCTTCAACACCAAGGGCGGCCGCTGCGAGGCCTGCTGCGGCGACGGCATGCTGAAGATCGAGATGCACTTCCTGTCCGACGTATATGTCCCCTGCGAGGTGTGCCACGGCAAGCGCTACAACCGGGAAACCCTGGAGGTGAAATACAAGGGCAGGAGCATCTCCGACGTGCTGGACATGACGGCGGAGGAGGCGCTGGAATTTTTCGCCCCGGTGCCCAGGATCGCCGAAAAGCTGCGGACCCTGTGCGATGTGGGCCTGGGCTATGTGAAGCTGGGCCAGTCCTCCACCACGCTGTCCGGCGGCGAGGCCCAGCGGGTGAAGCTGGCCACGGAGCTGTCCCGCCGGGCCACGGGCCGCACCTTCTATATCCTGGATGAGCCCACCACCGGCCTGCACTCCGACGACGTAAAGAAGCTGCTGGAGGTTTTGCAGCGGCTGGTAGACGCCGGGAACACGGTGCTGATCATTGAGCACAACCTGGACGTGATCAAATCCGCCGACTGGATCATCGACCTGGGGCCCGAGGGCGGCTCCGGCGGCGGTACGCTGGTGTGCGCCGGCACCCCGGAGACCGTGGCAGCGTGCCCCCAGTCCTACACAGGGCAGTATCTGAAGAAATATCTGAAATAAAAAATGACAATGCTCCCCCTATGAGAGGCCGCAGGGTTCCGCCGTCTCTCACAGGGGGAGCATATGATTTATCCGCCTGCTTTACGCGTTCTCCGGTTCTCTGGCCGTATAGAAATCCTCCTGCCCCAGGCCGTGATCAATCGGGCGCCAGCGCAGACCGGCGGCGCAGATCAGGGTTCCGTCATAATCCGTCAGCTTCTCCTCCGGCACACCGCAGTCGCACCAGTAGATATCGCCGTTCTTCCACACCAGGGTGGCGTCCAGAAGCTCGCAGGTATAATCCTCCGTTACGGGCCGCAGATGCAGATATTTCAGCCCCAGAAATTCCAGCTCCACCACGGAGTTCTCCTCAAACTGCC
>OHHC01000394.1_pt1 | contig 18802 bp, 9 predicted proteins | sample 1606381 | NCBI WGS metagenome assembly OHHC01 (sample SAMEA3879581, study PRJEB24766) | human gut metagenome | biome: human-associated habitat; feature: feces | place: USA | collected 1985/1987 | reverse complement strand
AACGTGAATGCGACAGTGCAAAGCTTGCGGAAAAGTCCGGGCTTTCTGAGAACACTGTCATTGACGCTGTGACACATTGGGTATCGCTAGGAGTCATCACCACAGAACACAGTGATATGGCAAAGCCTGCACAGGTCAAAGCCGTTTCTACACCTGTTTCAGAGCCTGAAACAAAGGCCGAGCCTGTTTCAAAAGTTGAGGCAGTTGCCCCGAAACGTCAGAGCGTTTCAAACAAGCTGTGCATAAGATACAAAAATTCCGAGATATTGGAAAAACAGCAGAAAGACCCTAACCTTGCACATCTTTTTGACGAGATACAAACCGTTTTACAACGCACTATCAATGGAACTGAGCAAGGGGAACTTCTTGCTCTTTATGAATATTACCGATTTGATGCTGCATCTATTCTCTTAGCCGCAGAATACTGTGTGTCACTTGAAAAGCACAACGTTTCTTACCTTGTGACAGTAATGCGTGGGTGGTTTGAACAAGACATCTGTACTTATCAACAAATTGAACAAGAAATAATTAGGCTTTCCAACATAAAAAAGTATGAATTCAAGGTACTGAAAATTTTCGGACAGACCGCAAAGCCGTCAAAGCAGCAGCTTGAGTTTATAGAAAAGTGGCGAACAATGGGCTTCACTGTTGAAATGCTGGAGATAGCCTATAACAAGTGCGTTGACAATACCAACAAACTGAATTACAAATATATAGACACTATACTGTCAAACTGGGCTGGCAAGAGCATCACTACCCCTGAACAGGTCACACACGAGGACGAAAAGTACCACACCTCCAAGAAAAATAAGAATACTAATAAGCAAACTTCCTATAATCTTGATGATTTTGAAAAATTCGCAATGAATTTTGATCTAGAAAAATCAGGAAAGCTATGATAAGGAGTAGAAAATGAAATATTCAATAACCGCATATGACAAGGCTGAAAATGAACTTAAAAGACGGCGTGAAGCTGTCATGAACGAGCATGAGGTCCACGCTCAGGAGATAGCACAGCGACTTCCTGAAATAGAGGTTCTTACAAGATCACTAAAAGCAAATAACTGTGAACTAATGAAGGGCATAGTAGGCAAAAATGCTCATGGAAGAGAATATATACAAAAAATGCGTCAAAACAATGCCAATACTAAACGTGCCATTAAAGGACTGCTTAAAATGGGAGGTTATCCTGAGGACTACCTTGATTATCACTATTACTGTCCTAAATGCTGTGATTATGGCTATCGTGACGGAGTGAAGTGCCAGTGCTTCACCGACTTGCTGAAAAAATACACCACTGAGGAGCTTAACGAGAATTGCAGTATCCAGCTTCACGATTTCTCTGAGTTCAGAATAGAATTTTATCCTGAAAGCGACGGTAACGGAATGTCACCGAGAGAGAAAATGAGAACGGTGTATTCAAACTGCCGTGCATATGCTGACAAATTTCATGAAAACTCTCCATCACTGTTTTTCATTGGCAAAACAGGTCTTGGCAAGACTTTTCTTTCAGCCTGCATTGCAAATGAACTTATACAAAAGGGCTACAGCGTCATTTTCGCCTCTCTGCTTAAACTTCTCAGACAGATAGAGGACGAGCATTTCGGCAGAGCTACTGGTCAGACACTTGACATCATAGAGAATGCCGACCTTGTTATCCTTGACGACCTCGGCTCAGAATTTCAAACGAGCTTTACCGATTCCGTGATCTATGAAATAATCAACGAGCGTATCAACCTTGGCAGGCCAACGATAATCTCTACTAATCTCACCAATGAAGAATACAATGCAAAATATAATGAGCGTATAGTTTCGAGGCTCACAGGCTGTTTCATGCCTATTATGTTTGTGGGAAACGATATTAGACACGTAAAGCTGAAAAATAATCTTTAAGGGGTAAAAAATGAAAAAAATTAGGGGAACTTTTCTTTCTATACCGGTGCTTCTGCTTACAAACGCACCTGCGCTGTGGAAACTTATTGACATAAATTCTCTGCTCAAAACGCTTATCATCATACTTTTGGCACTATACACCTTGGTTTTCATGTTCAAATCACATGGGCGCAAAGGTTCTCATGGAAAAATCCGACGGCTTGATTCAGGAGCGTTTGTACTTGGTTGCGGTGTATTGCAAAGCGTTATACAGCTTATAATAGTGATAGCGCTTTGCTTTACAAAGCTGAACGGTTGGCGGCTTCTTGCAAATGCACTTTGCGCTTATGCCATAACAACGCTTTTGTGTCTGAGTGGCATTGTACGGATAGCGGCTTCGGCACGTCAGGTGAAAATACTGTGGTATGTTATTCTGTTATTCACCTGGTACATACCATTTGTGAACTGCATCGTGTTCAGAAAATTCCACAAGGCAGCGAGAAGTGAATACTACTTCGAGCAGGCAAAGCTTGACCTTGACGCTGCACGAAAAGAGAACGAGATATGCAAGACAAAGTATCCTATACTTATGGTGCATGGCATATTCTTCCGTGATTGGCAGGTAATAAACTATTGGGGCAGGGTACCTAATGAACTTATTAGAAATGGCGCAGAGGTCTATTACGGCAAGCAACAGTCCGCCAACAAAGTATCCGTCAGTGCCACTGAGGTAGCTGAAAGGATAAAAGAAGTCATTGCAGAAACTGGCGCAGAAAAGGTCAACATAATCGCACACTCAAAGGGTGGGCTTGACTCGAGATACGCTATCTCTCACCTCGGCATGGACAAATATGTGGCAACTCTTACCACCATAAACACGCCACACTATGGCTGTAAATTCGTTGATATGCTTCTTGGGAAGATACCTGAGAGCATACAGGGCTTTGTTGATAGAAAATACAACAAGCTTTTCACTGCTCTGGGTGACAAAGACCCAAGCTTTTTAGATGGCGTTTATGACCTGACTTACAAAAACTGCTCTGAGCTTAACGCAAGCACCCCTGACAGCCAGTTGGTTTCCTACCGCTCCGTGATGAGCAAAATGAACAGCATACGTTCCGCAGGTTTTCCGTTAAATATCGGCTATCTGCTCAACAAGCCATACGGCAAGGGCAATGACGGGCTAGTAACAGTTGAGTCGGGACTTTATGGTGAAAACTCCAAGATGATAGAACACAAGGGCAAACGTGGCATTTCTCATGGCGATGTTATCGACCTTTTCAGGGAGAACATCAAGGACTTTGACGTGAGAGAATTTTATGTAGATATAGTAAAAGAGCTTAAAGAACAAGGCTTCTGATAAAAAAGCACCCGTATCGCACATGATACGGGTGTTTTGCTATTTTCTGGGGCGAATTAAATATTTCATTCTGAAACGCTGTCTGCCCTTGATAGTTTTGCGATTGAAGTTTGCTATCTTCGTATTGAACGCAGACATCATTCTAAGCTCATGTGGTGGAAGCTCCCCCTCACCATAAAACCGACAGTCTGACAGACTATCGGTCAAAACTCAGCTATCTATTTTTGTCACATTGTCATAAACTATCTTATATTTTTCGCAGACCTTTTCATAATCCTGCTCATATCCTGACAGCTCACCGTCCCTAAGATCCTCTGTAAGGTCATAGCTCGCCTTGTAAAGCTCATCAAAGCCAAGATTGCTGCAAATGCCTTTGAGGGTGTGAGCCATACGGAAAGCTTCCTTGGCGTTTTTCTCCTCTAAAGCCTTGCACATATCCTGAAAAGTTGTATCATCAGCAAATCTTTTTGCAAACTTTGTTATCATTTTCTCACTGCCGAAACGTACCAGAACGCTGTCATAACTTGCGCCAATGCTTTCATAAAATTCTCTAGTAGTCATCAGGACACTCCTTACAAATCATATCATCTCTTATTCTACGCCCCTTGCAAGCTCGTTCTGAATATCTTTAAGACATTCGACAAGCACAGGGTTGAATGTGCCGCACTCTCCGTTAAGTATCAATGCCATAGCCTTTTCATGAGAATACGCCTTTTTGTAAACTCGCTCGCTGACAAGTGCGTCATAAACGTCGGCGACAGAAACTATCTGAGCCGATATTGGTATCTCGTCGCCTTTTAGTCCGTCAGGATAGCCACTGCCGTCATAACGCTCATGGTGCCACCTGCATATGTCATGGGCTATCTTCAAGAGTGGCTCGTCACGGAACTGCTCAAGACTTTCAAGCATATTCGCTCCGATAGCGGAGTGAGTTTTCATTATCTCAAACTCCTCTTTTGTTAGCCTGCCGGGCTTATTGAGTATCTTATCGTCAATGCCTATCTTGCCGATATCATGGAGTGCCGCAGCCATTGGTATGAGAAGCTGCTCAGTGCCGCTGACAGTATACTTGTTTGTACGCATAGGAAGCCTATCTAAAAGCAGCTCCGTTATGCGCTTTATGTTCACCACATGACTTCCACTCTCGCCGTTTCTGAACTCTACTATCTGGCTGAGTATGCTTATCATCATACGGTTGTTTTTATCTTTTTCGTACATCTGGTCGCTGACAAGGGAAATAAGTCTGCGCTGTTTTGCATAAAGCTTAATGGTATTGAACACACGCTGATACACAACGCGTGAATCAAATGGTCTGCTGATATAATCAGAAACGCCAAACTCATACGCTTTTCTTATAGAGGACGCAGAATCCTCGCTTGATATCATTATAACAGGGATATCATCTATCCAATGATGTTCCGCCATATAGTCAAGAACTTCAAATCCGTCCATTTCAGGCATGATTATATCTAAAAGCACAAGTGAAATTCCAGTGCCATACTGACTAAGCAGGTCAATACACTCCTCGCCGCTTGCCGCCTCATGTATGATGTATTCATTGCCAAGCATTTCAGAGAGTATCTCTCTGTTTATATTTGAATCGTCAACAATAAGTATCTCCTGCTTTTGAGGCTCACCGACAACACTTTCGTGACCATCTGTGACAACTGTATCTTTCTTTGTCTTTGCCTGATACATAAGCTTATCAGCCTTGCTGACAGCTTCGTCAAGGCTATTGCCATCAGAGAAAACGCCGCCGACGCTTGCTGACAGACGTATATTTGAATACCCTGGCACAGTTGCCGCATGGATATTTCGTTTTATCTTCCTGAGCTTATGGGCAAAATCGTCCTCCTGAATACCAGGCATGACAAGCAAAAACTCGTCGCCACCATAACGCACAAGCACATCAGATTTTCTAATACAGCGCCTTATAGCATCAACCACTGTCACAAGCACCATATCTCCTGCGTCATGACCGCATGTATCATTATAAACCTTGAAGTCGTCAAGATCTATCATCGCAACGCCCGCAGGCACATGGGACTTTTTAAGCTTATCTTCAAAATATCTCCTGTTGCTCGCACCTGTCAATGCATCAGTATACATTGCCTTATGATATTTTGACAGCTTATTCATTATCTTTTCTCTGTCCTGAACACCCAGCAGAGAGTCCTCATCAAGCTTTTTGATAAGCTCCATAACATACGGCTCTCCGTCAACCTGAACATACTTTGAAAAGACCTGATAAATGTCAGTTCCCATAAATTCAAGCTTAGTTCTCGGCTTTTTATCAATAAAAGTTTTTAAGGATATACAGTTTTCACAAGGCTCGTCCACTTTCCAAAAAGAAAAACACTGACATGGATTTTCAACGCAGCCGCTCACTCCATGAGGACTGTCCGCTTTCAGAAGCCTGACAAAATCAAAAGTTTTCCTGAGAACGTCAATTTCCTTTTCTATCTCCGAAGAGGTAGAACTCAGTTGGCTTTCGCTGTTATCATCGCAGGTCCATAATTTGTACACGTCCATATTCACGTTCTCCTTACGCTTAGTGTAGACTTATTGTTGCTTTTTTTACTTTTTTCGACATTATTAACTGATTTATTATACCACACCTCAATCACATTGTCAACCGAACGATACAAATTACAATATTATTCACAATATTAACTCATTCATATTTCTAACGACTTTGCTCTAGTTTTTTATATACTTATCGTCATTCATAAAGTAAATATGGCACTCCACCTTGGTTTCCTCACTGAGCGAGAGCATTTTTCTGAGTATCTTTTCGTAGAAATCAAGCTGTGAACGATATGTCTTTAAAATTCTCTCCTCAAAAAGCTTTCTGTCGGCTTCTTCCTGTATGTTGGTCTTATAGTCGATTATGATAAAGCTTTTGTCTGACATTTTAAGCACAAGATCCATAACTCCGTTGCTGTATTCATTGCCGTCCATACTGTAGAATGGAAGCTCTGTATACACCGCCTGCGCATTTTTGAGCAATGTTTCGATATCCTTATCTTTCAAAAAGCTGTGAAGCTGATAGTTGATATAGTCCTTATAAAAGCTCTCAGAAGCCTGCGAACTGCACTCGTCCTCAAAGTCGAGATACGCTCTGCTGACAATCTTCTGAATTAGCTCATTCTGCTGTGGCGTTTCGTTATACGGAAACAGCTTTCCACGCATATTCACCGCAAGCTCAAAGGCACGATGTACCATATGACCGATATCTATGCCCTTTGGACGTTCATAAGACAGTTTCTCCACTCCACTTGGTATAGTGACTTTTTTGCCGTCCTCAAGGTGGCTAGGAGTGATTTTACTAACATATTTCTCACTGAGCTTTTTAACGTTTTCATCAAAAGCTTTTCGGCTGTTGTTCACCTCGTCGAATATATCCTTGACGTTTATCTGCGCCGCCTGCACAGCACTTTGCGCTGTGGCATTGTTTATTTGCGGCAATTCTCTGCCTATTTTGCTCATTGTAAGTTTGTCGATCACAGGTTTTTTCCGTTCAAAAGTATACACAAATATAAAAGCCTGCTTTGCTCTTGTGGCCGCAACATATTCAAGCCTGAGCTGTTCGCCAAAATATTTATCCTCTGCCTGCTTCCTTTCATTAGGGTAGAATGTCAGATAGTCCATATATGAAAAATCGCTTGTTTTCAAAGGTACATAGACCTGTCTTTTAGCCACAAGGTCGGTGTACTTTCCACCGCTGAATTTATGATTTTTAGCCTCCGCCATAATAACGATATTTCCCTCAAGACCCTTTGCCTTGTGAAGATTCATGAGCCTTACGCAGTTCTGCTCACTGCTGTCAAGGATAAGCTCTTTTTCTTTCAGCACAGAAAGCTCGTTTTTCATCATGTCCATAAGCTCGCCGCTTCCTGCAAAATCCTGTTTTTCCCACTTTTCAATAAGATAGATAAGATTTGAAAGCTCATATTCTCTGTTGCTGGTATTGTCGAAAAGAAGCTCAGGAAAATCAAGTATCTTATAAAGCTTCGCTATAGGCTCATTGACAGTATCGGCAGACGCCTTTACTGCAACAAGCGTGGCGTCATTGCTTTCACAGTTTTGTTCATAATCGTCTACGTCAATTTCAGCGTCTTCAAAATCGATGCTGTCAGGCCTACATCTCCAAAGGATAGAATAAGCCTTTTCCTTTGCGGTAGGACTGTAGCTTTCAAAAACGAACTCTGCAAGAGCAATAAATCTTTTCAGCACCAGACTGTTTTTCTGAGGACGTTTGCCCCACATTGTGTATGGTATGCCACGATCTGTCAAGACCATTGAATAAAACTCCATTTGAGTTGTGTTCCAAAGAAGCAGAAGAAAATCACTGTATTTTATAGGTCTTTCCACGCCCTTGTCGAATATCTTTCCGACCTTCACTAGGTCTGATATTATCTTAGCCACGCTTTCAGCACCCGGATCTTTGACAAAATACGCCCCTCTGATAACATCAACGGAAACAGCCGCAGGCTTATCAGCCTTTGATATCATATCGCTGTATGTCATACCATATTTGCCGTTTATTTCAGGCTGAAACTTTTCATTTACCCAAGCTATAAGCTGCTCATCAGAGCGGAAGTTGTAATCAAGTGAGAAAAACTCGCAGTTTTTCTCATTATTGTTCTGGAATTTGGCTTTCATTTTGTTATAAAGCCTGATATCGGCATCACGGAAGCCGTAGATAGACTGTTTAGGGTCGCCCACCGCGAACAGCGCACCATCACGGAGCGGGCATTGCCATATATCACCGCCTGCTGTAAGCTTGCTGTCGTCTGCACAAAGATACAGCAGAAGCTCAGTCTGCATAACGTCAGTATCCTGAAACTCATCTATATAAATGCAGGAATACTTGTCTTTGAAAAACGCTCTTGCCTCACTGCTGTTTTTGAGAAGCTCGTGAGTGTGATACAAAAGTCCGTCATTTGAAACGCTCTCCCCGTCTTCACTCTCCTGATAAGCCTTTACAGCCTGCTCTATATACGTTGCCGTCTTGTTGAGTGCATACAGTGCATTTTCTTTCTTTACATTATCAAACCCACTTGGGCTGAAAATGGCCATGTTCTCATTGCTCTTTGGATGATCTTTCTTAATTTTCGTCTTATTAAAAGGCTCAAGGAACTTTTTGCAAGCTTTAAGATTAGCGCAAACTTTTACATAATTATACTTTGGGTCGTAGACATTCATATTATCAGGAAAAAACTTTGTCACATCACCAACAAGAAAACCTGCTACATCTTCATATTTTCCACTCAAAGCACCATTATAGAATGCACGCACAAGACTATCCCTATAGTTACACATTTCTTTATAGGCAAGCTTATTTATGGTGTCAAATGTCACACTGTCATAGCTTTTATCCCTAACAAACTCAACATCTCTGTATTCAGCACACTCAAGAAATGTTTCCATAAGAAAGTTTTTCACACGGCTGTCTCTGAGCTTATATTGATTGCTGTTCAGAAAGCCGAAATCTTCCATGTTCGCACCATTTGTGCGGTAATATCTCTCGAAAAAGTCAGCCTGTGCCTGCTTTGTTTCACCGTCCTCGGCAAGTTTTAATCCCAAATGCAGGTCAGCTTCAAAAGGCTGTTCTGACAGCATACTCAAACAAAAACTGTGTATAGTGCTTATCTTCATGCGCTGTAAATTCATAACAGCGTTCTCATACAGCTTCTTTTCCTCACCGCTGCATTTTGCGATATTCTCCGTAAGCCCTGCCTGTATCCTCTCATAAAGCTCGTTTGCAGCAGCGTTGGTGAAAGTTATAAGCACTATCTTTTCAACAGATATACCTGCGCCTATCTGACCTATAACACGCTGTATTATAAGCCTTGTCTTGCCTGCACCTGCGCCTGCTTCAACAAGGATATTCTTATCATAACTGTCTTTGTCTATTATATAGCTTCTTATCTGTTCTTCACTCATTCTGTTGCACCCCCTGAGCAAACTTCTTCATAAGCAGGACAAAACGTGCATGGAGTTATTTTATCATTCTTATTCACAATACACTTTTTAAAGCCCTCTTCTACTATTTTCTTAAATGTTATTGTTATCATGTTTTCAATTCCAGAATTATCCTTATTGTTAACTACATGGCAATTCCCTTTTTCAAGAATGAAAACATAATCTGCGGAAACAATATCACTTTCGCTCACTTCTCCCACAGGCGTAAGACCTTTTTCAAGCGCAAGTGCATAAATATGATCCTGTGGGTCTTCTGGAAGCTTCTCCCTGAATTTTTTGATATCCTCCGTCTTGTAGTCAACTATCTGATATGACACCCTTGTGCCGTCTATTATCCTGTCAAGGCGGTCTATCCTACCCCTTATGGTGACTGTATATTTGCCTATCTCCACATCACCGACAAACGGATACTCGACCTCAACGACCTCACGTTTGCCTGAGTGTATATCGTCATGCAGTTCGTCAAGATAAGCCTTGACACAGGTGTAATATTCATTTCTCTCACTATGTGCCACAGCCATATCCACAGGGGGATAGTTACGGAGATAGTTTTTAGAAACGCTCTCGAATATCTCATCAAGCGCCGCTGTGTCAACAATTTCAGACACCTCAGCCGCACTTTTGCCTTTAAGCACAGTCTTGGCATAATTCTCCATTATCTCATGTATATACATTCCCTTGACATTCCCTTTGAGCCATGCACTGCGGTCTATATCCACCTCCTGCGGCTTTTCAACATGGGCGATACGCTCATAGAAAAACCTCAGCGGACACTGAAGCATAGTCGAAAGGCTTGTGGCAGAAATGATAAAATGTTTTTTTTCGCACATTTCACGCAATATATCTATACGGCTTTCTCTTTGCTTATCAAGATACTCCGTAAGGCTTTCGCTTTGCTTTGCACCGTCATCATGAAGCCCGATTTCTCCTGCCTTGTTAAGAAAAGCACTGTTTAATGATATCTCAGAACGCACGCTCACCTTACGTCTGTCAGAAAGATAATCATACACTTCTATTTTGTTTACATCAATGCCCTTTTCAGCCGCAATAACAGTATACACTGCCGACGGGCTTTGCGCTCTTATTTCTACGGTATCATAAACACTACAGCTTACAACAAGGTTTGCTCTCTCAGCCATGAGAACAGTTCTCACAAGGTCAGTGAGCTTTCTGCGCTCGATAGCGTCAGAACAATGGTCACGGTTGCCGAAAAGCTGTTCTCTCTCCTTATCGTTCAGAACAGGCGACTCGTCCTGCATGACAGGAAATCTTCCTGTTGTCAGACCAAGAACATATATGTTTTTCATGAAAAGCGCAGAATACCGCCCCATAAGACAGCAGGTAACAGCGCCTTTTGATGCAGGCAAAGAATACCTTGCGTTCTCTGCAATGTCGGTGATCTCAGTCATTGCTTCCTGCAAGCTAAGTTTCTTGTCATAGTCTGCATAAAATCTGTATCTGCCTATCAAAGCGTCCTTAACACTTGATATGGAACTTCTCTGCTCAGCGTTTGTACCTCTCACATACTTATTCACCAAGTTCAGCACGCCACCGTAAAACTCTTTTGCGCTGACATTTTCTTTTTTAAAGAACTTATAAAAGTCCTTGAACACCTGACTATCCCTTGTGCTATACCATTCAATGCCCCAGCCGCTTCCAGAATTCTGTGCTTCAAGGAATATCCTGCCCTTGCTTTTGGTCTTGCCGTCCTCTACTTTCTCCTCATATTGGAAAACAGGCGAAAGCATTACATCTCTGAAAAGGTCAAATCTATAGTCATTTTTGCACCATTTGAGCATTGCCCTGAAAAATGCAACAACGTCACTGTGTCTGCATGAAATGCCCTCAGGAAATTCCACGGGGACTTTGTATTGATCGCACATATTCACAAGCAAGTCCATATACTCGTCATCTGGACACAGCACAGCGGTATCGCAAAGCTCATAACCACTGTTCACGATATGTAGAACAGTTCTCTCCACCTCGTTTGTTACGCCATAATTTCTCCAAAGCTCCACCTTTTGTGCTAATTTTCTCAGACCATTCTGATACTGCTCATCGCTCATATCAGCCATGTTATCTATAACCGCAGGATCAGGCAAAAGCCCTATATACTCCGCTGTCAGCTTGTCAGCTTCTATTTCTTTGTCATATGCAAAATGAACGCTGTTCACGTCTGCCTTACCAGCCTTTATAAGACCGCTGGCAATGCTTATGAGCTTTGCACTGTCATATAGTTTGCTGTCTGAAAGCTTATTTTCATACGCTTGAAAGATCGCACTTAGCGTGTTGATACGTCTGCTGTCCAAGGACAATGAATCAGGGCCTATACAGTTCATTCTAAGCTCTGATATTGTCTTGAATATCTCCATGCAGGCATTATGGTCATCGCTTTTGAAATAGTTTATACCGCTTTCATCAATAATACGTCTTACTATCTCACAGCCCTCAGCATTTGACAGTGTTATTATCCTGCTGTCCATATACTCGGCACTGGTTTCGATAATATGCTTTGCATGATCTGCGACTGTGTATCTTTCAAGCCTTATAACAATATTTTCACCGCTTGCATTCTCCAACATTCTCTCGGCGTTGAGATAATCATTACATATGTAAACCTTTTTAATCAAAGGGTCTGCTTCATTACAGTCTTTGAGCCACTCTATAAAAGTCATTACGCTTTCTCCCCTAACATAAATTATCATAATAACATTTTACCATAGCAGAAAAATCTTGTCAATCTACAATTAGCGTGTTTGTATACTTTTTTGAAACATAATATTAAAGAAAATTTATTGATAAAATCATACCGCTATGTTAAAATATACTTTGTAAAACTTGCGTGGATTTTTCCTGACAGTATGTCACTTTTCGCCACACAGCAAACAGGCTGTGCGGCTTTTTTTCTGCCCACAGACAAAGGAGTGTAAAAAAAATGAACAGTGATTTCATGAAAACAAGACCGATCTTCCCTCTTCTGCTTTCAATGTCCCTGCCAATGGTGATATCAATGCTTGTAAACTCTCTTTACAACATCATTGACAGCTTTTTCGTGGTAAAGATAAGCGAGGACGCAATGACATCGCTTTCACTGGTGTTCCCTGTGCAGAATTTTATAAGTGCCACTGCTATCGGCTTTGGTATCGGCATCAATGCGGTCATTGCCATATATCTTGGTGCAGGCAGAAAGGAAAAGGCTGACATTGCCGCAACTCAGGGGCTTGCCCTTTCGGCTTTGCATGGTATTGTGTTAATGATAATATGTATACTTATAATGCCTGCATTTCTATCTATGTTCACAAGTAATAAAAACGTTGTAGATCTTGGCGTGCAGTATTGCAACATTGTATTTACATTCTCTCCTGCATTAATGCTTGCCATTGCATTTGAGAAGATATTCCAATCCGTCGGCAGAATGAAGATATCAATGTTCAGTATGCTCTGCGGCTGTATTGCAAACATAATCCTTGACCCTCTGCTTATTTTTGGCGTTGGATTTTTTCCTGAGATGGGTATAAGGGGTGCTGCACTCGCCACCGGTATCGGTCAGGTGCTGACCCTTGTCATATACATAATAGCATATCTTCGCTGTGAGCTTCCTGTTAAGCTTTCCACAAAACACAAACGTCCTGACGGCATGATAATCGCAAAGATGTACTCCATAGGCATTCCTGCAACACTTAATCTTGCACTGCCGTCACTTCTCATATCCGCCCTTAACGGCATACTTGCTGCATATTCACAAAGCTATGTGCTTGTTCTTGGAATTTACTACAAGCTCCAGACCTTTCTTTATCTACCTGCAAATGGTGTTATTCAGGGTATGCGACCAGTTATCAGTTTTAACTACGGAGCAGGCGAGAAGGAGCGTGTGAAGAAAATTTACCTCATTGTTCTTTACATGACAGGTGTGATATTGGCGGCAGGAACTATCATATGCGCACTTTTCCCAGCCAAGCTCATAGGACTTTTCACGGAAAACGCTGACACTATCGCCATAGGCAAAACAGCACTGCGCCTAATTTGTATCGGCTTTGTTATCTCCGCAGTATCCGTCACCTCATCAGGTGCGCTGGAGGGGCTTGGCATGGGCATTCCGTCGCTTATGATATCTCTGTGCAGATTTATTGCGATAATACTGCCACTTGCGTTCTTCCTCTGCAAGCTCACGGGACCAACAGGCGTATGGAACGCATTCTGGATAACAGAAGTCGTCACCGCTTTGATATCTGTATTTATCTACAGATTTTCAGTTTCAAGGCAAAAAGATTTAAAATAAACACTGCCACTATTCTGTCATTACCACTTATTTCCGTTTAACAACTTGTAATTTGCAAAAAAGCGTTGACATTTTGCAAAAAAAGTGTTATAATATATCTTGCATGCCGCTGTGGTGGAATAGGCAGACACAAGGGACTTAAAATCCCTCGGGGTAAAACCCGTACCGGTTCAAGTCCGGTTAGCGGCACCATAAATCATCGTAAAATCGGGCTTTTTTGAAGTCCGATTTTATTTTTTTGTCCGTTTATCTACCAATCAGTCACATTTCTTTTATTTCTTCATGTCATCAGCCGTATTAGGGCTTCCTACACTCTTGCTTTCCGCAGCGGGCGGCCTTTCGACAGTTCCGCCACCGAGGATATTGGCGATCGTATTAGCTGAGTCAATCTTAGAGTTGAAATCCAAGTGACTGTAAAAATCAGCGGTAGTCCTCTTGCCAAATGGTAACACACTTTCGTATGATTGATAAACAACATAAATGCGCCTTAAAACAGGCTTCTCCTGTCTTTCAGAGGTTCATCGAGCAGTTTGTAGTTGATGTAGATCTCACGGGGCTCCCCTCGATATAGGCATCAAGGGTGATATACTCGATCAACTCCAGGCACATCTCACGGGTAAGCTCCTGCAAACGGTATCTGCCTTCTGTGAGCTTCTTGGTGTCAACGGAATACTGCTCCTTGTGGTGCTTCGCTTTGCGAGCGAGGAATTCTGCCTTTGCCTTTTCCTCGTCCTCAACAACAAGCTGAGCGAGACTGCGAATATCTTCAAGTACAATTGCATCCATATCCTGCATTTTGATGTAGTGACTGGGACAGTATCGCTTTCCGAATTTCATGTAGGAAGTGCAGTTGTAATTGTGACGAAGATACTTTCTCGGCTTTTTCTTGCTGCCGTTCGTGGTGTTGTTCCACGCAAGGCGGACTTTGTTTCCGCAGTCCTGACAGTAAATGAGTCCGCTGAGATTTGCAACATATCCGCTGCTGTTACGCTTGCCCTGCGACACCGATTGCTCCATCTCACGCACCCTGTCCCAAAGCTCCTGAGAAACAATAGCTTCATGCGTATTCTTCACAACGATTATGTCTTTCTCGTCATTTTTGATGACCTTGTGATTTTTGTAGCTGACAGTTCTTGTGCGGAGCTGAACAAGATGTCCGAGGTAGGTGTATTGTGAAGTATCTGCCTGACTGTTTCAGGACTCCACATATGTCTTGTACGGCGAGGATTTGGCTTGCCGAGTTTTGCGTAGTAGTAATCTGAGGGAATCGGTACACCGTCCTCGTTGAGCTTATCAGCAATGTGATGCGGACTGTGACGAACGAAAATGCCCTCAACGCCGTCCGAGCCTGCGGAGCGGAAAACAAACCGATGAAAACAGCACCCTCTCAGGAACGCTCCGAGAGGATGCTTTAATGTTGCTATGTATCATTTTAGTATCCACTGATTATGGGATATACCACAATACTGAATGTGAGTTGTGTGGGATAGGTTTTGTGTGCACCAATAGATTAAGTTTTGTGGGATATTATTTCTTACGAATCGCTTTTCTTTGAATTACATGAAGGACAGAGTACCTGTCCATTCTCTATTTCGGTTTTTCCACCCTTACTCCATGGAGTAATATGATCTGCTTCCCAGTTATTCCAATTACATTTTACCCCACATATTTTGCAAATACCGTTTCCACGTCGATAAATGACTTGACGCTGCGCCTCATCAAAACTTCTTTTAGAATCTTTTTGTGGAAGATTAGGAACATGGGTTAAAAGGCTTTCTTTAAGGAAATTATGTCTGTAAAGTAATGAATCTTCCGAGTCAGATGAATGAGATACTCTTTCATGGTAGACTACAAGACGTGGATCTTGCTTTTCTGGTTCTTTATGTTCGTCTAATAATCTCTCAGCTTCAAAATCAATAAACCACTTTGCAATATCAGCTTCTCGCTCACGAATATCATAGTTCGGCATTAAATCCATAATTAGTATAAATAGTGAAATGGTGCTGTATCTTTTCAACTCCGGTGATTTGACAGGAAACATTTTATTAAGATAATCCAAAATGTGATATATTGTTTTGGCATCAGTGGACGAAGTATTAAAATTCTTTGATTTTTCATACATTGCATTTAAATCTCTATCTTTTATATTGCAAATACCCTTGTTCAATTCAAGAAGTGTCATTTGAGCAGCTATGAGATCATAAGTAAAACGAGTATTGGAAAAATTGACTTTCGAGAAGAATTCATGATTAGTAAGCTCTTTTATAAAACCCTCATTCGTCCGGGCATTGCGTTCCTTTTTTCCTGATCTTTTAAAGTCGTACCATTTTGAAGCCTCAGGAACATTTCTCGTATTTCATCTTTGTTCTGTGTATCAAGTATAACGAAATCCAAATTATAGCTATCTATTATTGTTGCAATATCCATATCAAGTTCGCTATACTTTTTGTTTGCAACATCATAACCATTAACAGGTTCAGCATCTTTAGGCAAAGCGAACTCATCATCATAGAACGACCATATTGCACGAATACGTTGCTGACCGTCAATAACATCATATGTGTCATTGTTTTTTTCGTGCAAATAAATTTTAGGTACATCGAAGTCTCGTAAAATTGAATCAATCAATAGTTGCTTTTGTGCTTTTGTCCATACTGCTGGTCGCTGATAATCAGGATTAGTATCTATTCTCTTACGTTTTTTGAAAGTGTAAATAGCGGCCATGTTGCTTTTTTCAGCATAATTTCATCTCCTATATCAATTCATACTTGCGTTGTCAACCCACAGCTCACACTGCTGCATAACAGTAGCCACCGCATCGTCCATACCCTCCGGCGGATAGCGATGACTTTTCAGAAGTTTCTTTATCATCATTCGCATTCTGGCTCTTGCACTCTCACGCTTCTGCCAGTCTATCGTGCGATTACGGCGGAGCGTATCGGCAAGCTCCTTTGTGATAGCGATAAGCTCCTCGTTCTCGTAGAAGTCTTTTATCGCCTGCGGTTTGGTAAGTGCATCGTAGAAAGCAAGCTCATCAGCAGTCAAACCGAGATCTTCGCCCGCTTTTTGGGCTTCTCTGATCTGCTTTGCAAGGTTAAGCATCTCCTGTATTACTTCCTCATTGGTAAGCATACCGTTGAGATAACGATTCATAGCGCCTTGCATGATCTCGCTGAATTTCTCCGATTTTACAAGGTTTGTCCGTTTGTAGATATGCACCTGTTCAGCAATCAGGCGTTTCAGCAGCTCAACAGCAAGGTTCTTTTCTTTCATTTTGGAGATCTCCTCCAAGAATTTCGGATCAAACAGTGAGAAGTCCTGTTCCTTGTCGGAGAAAAGGTTGATAACACCGTCACTCTTGATACTCTGCTTCAACAGCTCATTGATTTTGGCATTGATCTCAGGGAGTGAGAGCCTTTTACCTCCGCCCTGATTGAGAATACGCATCAGCAGGACACGGACAGCTTCAAAGAAGGCGGCTTCTTCACGCTCATCTTCCTCAGCGATAGAGGAACACAGCGAAAGTGCCTGTTTCAGCAGCAGGGCTTCTTTTGTGTAACTTTCTCTGTCTTTCTCCCTCTTTCTGTCCATGAGAAAATTGACCGCACCAGTGATCGTGCGTCCTGCCGTAAGCTCATTGCCGCCGAAAAATGCAGAATAATCATATTCATGGAGCAGATCACGGCAAACTTGCAGTTTCTCCTGAAACTTCGGATATGCTACCTTTGCAATATCCGTGTTGCCGTAATTCTTCTTGTCACGAACGGTATAATCGTTCATAGCCTGCTTCAATGCACCTGCGATACCGACATAATCAACGACCAGACCGCCCTCTTTATCACGGAACACTCTGTTGACACGGGCGATAGCCTGCATCAAATTGTAGCCCATCATCGGTTTATAGACATACATCGTCGCAAGGGACGGCACATCAAAGCCCGTCAGCCACATATCGACCACGATAGCGATTTTCAGCGAACTGTCATTGTCCTTGAATTTTGTTGCAAGCTCCTCTTTGTGGCGCTTGTTGCCGATGATACTGTGCCATTCTTCGGGATCTTTGTTAGAAGCCGTCATGACCACAGCGACCTTTTCCTCCCAGCCCGGACGAATTTCAAGGATACGCTTGTATATCTTCATAGCGATAGCACGGGAATATGCAACGATCATCGCCTTACCTGTCAGCAGGTTCTCACGATAGCTTTCATAATGGTCAAGAATATCGTCAACAAGGGACTTTATCGTATCATCGTGACCGAGGATAGCTTCCATTTGCCCAAGCTCACGCTTGCTTTTCTCTATTACGTCAGCATCGGCATTCTGCGCCATGTTCTCATATTCGGTGTCGATCAGTTTCAGGGTGTTTTCATTGAGTTTCAGCTTCATGACACGGCTCTCATAGTAAACGGGACGAGTAGCGCCGTCCTCAACAGCCTGCGTCATATCGTAAATGTCGATATAGTCACCGAACACCTCACGGGTGTTTCTGTCCTCTCTGGAAATAGGCGTACCTGTAAAGCCGATATATGTAGCATTCGGGAGCGTATCACGGATAATTCGAGCTGTACCGATGACCTTACGGGCAACAAGCTCACCGTCCCCATTCTTCGTCATCTTGATCTTTTCGGTAAGACCATACTGCCCTCTATGGGCTTCATCAGCCATGACAATAATATTTCTACGCTCAGACAGCGGTTCGCCCGACTCCTCAAACTTCTGCATCGTGGTGAAGATAATGCCGTTTGCCTTGCGACCGTCAAGGAGTGTTTTCAGGTGTTCACGGAGAAACGCCTTGCATTTCGCAAACTGCGAATAGAGCTGATCGTCAAGATCGTTTCTGTCCGTGATAACAACAATAGTTGGGCCTTCAAGGGCAGATTGAAGTAAATGGGCATAGAACACCATAGACAGCGACTTGCCCGAACCCTGCGTATGCCAGAACACACCGCCCTTACCGTCGGTGACAGTAGCTTTCTTGGTGGATTCGATAGCCTTGCGAACGGCAAAATACTGATGATAGCCTGCAAGTATCTTATAACTCCGCAAGCCCTCGTTGGAAAACAGGATAAAGTTTTTCAGAATGTCGAGCAGGCGGTCTTTCGTGAAGATGCCCTCAAAGAACGTGTCAAACTGGGCAAACTGCGTATTTTCATAGCTGCCGTCTTTTGTTTTCCACTCCATATAGCGATCTTCGCCCGAAGTGATCGTGCCTGCACGGTTTTCGGAAAGGTCACTCATAACGCAGATAGCATTATAGATGAACATAGAGGGGATCTCATACATATAGTTCCGGAGCTGACGGT
>OHHC01000389.1_pt1 | contig 18943 bp, 12 predicted proteins | sample 1606381 | NCBI WGS metagenome assembly OHHC01 (sample SAMEA3879581, study PRJEB24766) | human gut metagenome | biome: human-associated habitat; feature: feces | place: USA | collected 1985/1987 | reverse complement strand
CGTGTCTCAGTCCCAATGTGGCCGTTCAACCTCTCAGTCCGGCTACCGATCGTCGCCTTGGTGGGCCGTTACCTCACCAACTAGCTAATCGGACGCGAGGCCATCTCAAAGCGGATTGCTCCTTTTCCCTCTACCCGATGCCGGGTCGTGGGCTTATGCGGTATTAGCAGTCGTTTCCAACTGTTGTCCCCCTCTTTGAGGCAGGTTCCTCACGCGTTACTCACCCGTTCGCCACTCGCTTGAGAAAGCAAGCTCTCTCTCGCTCGTTCGACTTGCATGTGTTAGGCGCGCCGCCAGCGTTCGTCCTGAGCCAGGATCAAACTCTTTATAAATGATATTTATCACTTAAAAGTGTTAAATCTTGTTTCGCTCAGCACGCAATCGCTTGCGTCCTGTGTGAATTACTTTTGTTTGGAATTGTTTACCGTGTTTTTCCAACACGAAAATAGGTTCCGTTACAAGTTCTTTCGATATTGTTCAATTTTCAAGGTCCTGTGCGCCTCAGCCTTTCGGCTGACAGCTTATTTATTTTATCACTTTCGTGATAAATTGTCAAGCACTTTTTTGAGAAGCTTTTGAACTTTTCTGAACTTGGAGCGCTTCAGGTTTCTCGGTATCAGCCGGAACTTTTCAGCGTCTATTGGTTCTTTTCAAGGGCTTCCTGCCGAGCTTTCAGAAGTCATTCTTTTGTCTCAGTGCTTGGCGCTCACATATAGTACCATACCGCAACTACTTTTGCAAGCCTTTTTTACATTTTTTTCGCCTTTTTTTGCGCTTTGTATACATCATCCAGTTTTTCGCTCAGTTTCAGGGGTTGTTTTGAGCTTTCTACCACCATTTCTGCGCAAAAACAGCCGCCGCACAAAAAGTGCAGCGGCTGTTGCCTTGGGATTCAGTTCTTTTCTTCCTGTTTCATCTCCCGCAGGGTCAGCCAGACTGCTGCTGCCAACATCGGCAGCGCGGCGATCAGGCCAATGGGCATGGGACCCAGTACATTATAATAAGCATCCGCCGGGGTGACCAGCACCTGCGGCAGTGCTGCAATGGCATTGAACGCTCCATGTGCAATGGCCGGCACCCAGATGCAGCCGGTCTTTTCGTAGAGCCAGTCCAGCAGAGTGTTGAGGGCAAAGCAGACCACGCACCATACCACCAGCCCCAGCAGGGGTGCGCCCAGATAGTTGGTGCCATACTCGTAGCCCACCAGCAGCATCAGCGGCCAATGCCAGACGCCCCACACAACGCCACCCAGCAGACGGCCATTCAGCAGACCGAACCGCTCCTTCAGGCGGGGCATCATATAGCCGCGCCAGCCGACCTCCTCGCCCAGTGCGGGGAACATATTGATGGCCGGGGCAAGGAGCACCGCAAACAGCCCGTTTTGCAACAGATAACTGAGAGTGGAGACCCCCAGCTGACTGCGCAGAGTCTGGGCGTCCATCTCGCCGCCGTAGGCGGCTACCAGCCAGCTGCCGGAAAAGTCCAGCCGGGAGGGGAACACGGCAAAATACAGCACCGCACCCAGCAGAGTGAGCACCGCCGGGCCGAACCATGCCGCCAGCCAGAACCGCCGCTTGCCCTGCACCTTCCAGCCGATGCCGGTGGGCTGGCGCAGGAATGCCTTTTGCACCAGCAGAACCGCCAGCAACGGGCAGAACATGGTAACGATGAGCGCCAGCTGATACAGCACAGCGTTATTCTGCTGCAAAAGTGCTATGCAGCCGCCGACCTGGCAAAGCCACGCCATGCCGAAAGCAAACAGGAAGTACAGGCCGAAGCCCTGTTTTTCTTTGACTGTCATACAAACTTCACCGCCGTTCCGTAAGCGATCACCTCTGCCGCGCCCTGCATGACGCTGGCAGAGGCGTACCGCATTCCCACAATGGCATCCGCGCCAAGGCTTTCCGCGTCCTTGACCATACGTCCGGTAGCGATCTGTCGCGCTTCGGTAAGCATATCTGCGTAGTCAGTCACTTCGCCGCCCACAAGGGTGCGGAAACCGGCCATCATGTCGTGGCCGAGGTTGCGGCTCTGTACCGTGCTGCCCCGCACCACGCCCAGCGCTTCCAGCTTTTTGCCCGGGATCTCGTTAATAGTTACGATAAGCATCTTCTTCTCCCTTTCCGATCTCTTCGATCCGATCCAGCAGCACCTTCAGGGTGCCTACGATGCAGCCCGCCGGGATGCCGAACATCACCACCAACAGCGGCAGCGGCGGGGCATCCTGCGGGTCGGTGTAGATTGCCCAGCCCATGATCGCCATTACAAAAGCCATCATGGTCACAAAAAGGGCGGCACCGATGCAGGCACCCCGGATGCGGCGGGTCTTTTGGTCGGTACGTTCAATGTTCACAAAAGTCACTCCCTGTTCTTCCCGTGCGGTCAGACGCGCCAGCGTCTGCTCCACATCCAGTTGTTCCAGAGGGCCGTTCTCCTGTTGGAGCAGCGTGCAGAAGCCGATTGCTTCTTCCAAGTCGGCGCGACGGCTGCGCAGACGTTCCAGCTGCTGGCTCATGCCTTCGGCCAGCGTGCGCTGCCCTTCCAGCATCTCCCGGATCTCTGCCAGCGGCACGTCCAGCTTACGCAGCAGCTTGATGCGGCGCAGGCGCTCCACATCCGCCTGCGAGTAACTGCGGTAGCCGTTGCCCGGCTCCCGGCTGGGGCTGATAAGCCCCTCTTCCTCGTAAAAACGGATGTTCTTTTTGGTCACGCCGACGGCGGCTTCCACTTCGTTGATCTTCATGGGTCACGACCCCCTCCTTACGGGAGTATTCTACACCTTCCACAAAGGGGAAGGTCAAGCCTTTTTGCAAAAAAGCTGCCGCACAAAGTCGTACAGCAGCTCCTTCCTTTAAAAATAGCACTTGATCTGGAAACGATCGGCGTTGTCCTGCTTTTTCTCCACTACGATGTGCTCGTGGTTGAAGTCGAAGTGCACCGGGGTGCACAGGTCGGTATTGCGGGTCAGGCGCAGCAACTCCTGCACGCGCTTTTTCTCCTCCGGCACATAGAACAGGTAGCTTACGCCCTCCTTTTTGGCGCGGCCGGTGCGGCCGATGCGGTGGGTGTAGTGCTCGTTCTCGCTGGGCACATCGTAGTTGATAACAGCATCCACATCCGAGACGTCAATACCGCGGGCGGCCACGTCCGTAGCCACCAGAATGGCCAGCTTGCCGTCCCGGAAGGCCTGCATGATCTGGTTGCGCTCCTTCTGGGAGAGGTCGCCGTGCAGGCAGTCCACCGAGAAGCCCAGCCGTGCCAGCTGATTTGCCAGCGTGGCGGTGTTGAACTTGGTATCGCAGAACACCATCACCCGCTTGTAGCCCTCGCCGATGATGATCTGTGCCAGATCCGACAGCTTGTTGCGGCCGGAGGTTTCCAGCATATACTGGGTGATCTTGGGCTGGCTCTCCTCCCGGGGCTGCACGGTGATCTCCTCGGCGTTATGCTGGTACAGCCAGCCGATATCCATCACCTCGCGGCTGATGGTGGCGGAGAACATGGACAGCGCCTTGCGCGCCTTCATCATCTCGATGATGTGGCGCACATCCTTATAAAAGCCCATGTTCAGCATTTCGTCGGCTTCGTCCAGCACGATCTGGGTCACATGGGAGATATCAATGCTGTGGTGTTTATAGTGGTCCATCAGGCGGCCCGGAGTAGCTACCACGATCTGGCAGCCCTCGGCCAGACGCTTTGCCTGCTTTTCCATATTGGCGCCGCCGTACACACAGGCCACCTGCACCTCGGGCATAAAGTAGGTGAGGTTGGTCAGCTCCTCAGCGATCTGCTGGGCAAGTTCCCGGGTGGGTGCCATGATGACGGCCTGCGGATATTTGTTTTCCGGCTGGATATGCTCCACCACCGGGATGCCGAAGGCACAGGTCTTACCGGTGCCGGTGGGTGCCTTGGCGATGACATCATGCCCGGCCAGCATGAGGGGGATGGTCTTTTCCTGAATCTCGGTCATTTCGGCAAAGCCCATGCGTTCCACTGCCTTGTGGATGGCTTCGCTGCACTGCAACTCGCTGTAAAGCATTTGGACAACTCCGTTCTTTGTGGCGTTTTTTCTCATTGCAACAAGTATAGCATGAAATGCCGCGCTTGTCAGCAGAGAAACAAAAAGAACCGCACCCGGGGTCACGGGTACGGTTCTCATTATGCAGGGATCAGGCGGTCTCTTCCACGCTCTTCTTGCCGGCTTCCAGCTTCTGCTTGAAGCGGCCGCTGGCCTTGAAGCCGGGGATGGAGGTGGACTCCAGCTGGCTGGAGACCTTGGTCTTGGGGTTGGTGTAAGCCTTCGGCTTGCGGGGACGCATCTCAAAGCGGCCAAAGCCGGCGATGGTCACCTTTTCGTCAGCGCGCAGGCAGTCCGCGATCTGGTCAAACATTGCATCCATCGTGGTCTCGACCTGAGCTTCGGTAAAGCCGGTCTTGCGTGCCACGGTTTCGATCATCTGGGAACGGGTCATGTATCGATATCCTCCTGGAATGTCCAAAAGTAACGTCTTTTGGCAAATTTTACGTTGTTGAGTATAACATATTTATCGTACTGTTTTCGATGGATTGCGCACGAAATGCAGTTTATTGCACACGAACCGTATTCAGTTCCGTGCACCCCGCACAAATACAGCGCCCACCGTTTCGGCAGGCGCTGTACAGAACTATTTTATGCGGGTCTCAGGGCTTATTTGCCGCGGTACAGAGTGGCGATATCCACCAGCGGGATGTTTGCCAGGCTGTGCTCGCTGCGCAGGCAGTCCACCAGAGAGGCGGCGGTGTCCACTGCGGTGATGCAGGGGATGCTCAGCTCCACGGCCTTGCGGCGCAGGCGGACGGAATCGCGCCGGGGGTCACGGCCCTTGGCGCTGGTGGAGAACACATAGTCCACCAGACCGCTCTGCAGCAGATCCACGATGTTGGGTGCCTCGCCGGAGATGTTGCGCACCTCGTTGCAGGGGACCATGTGCTTGTTGAGCCATGCACAGGTGCCGGAGGTACCGTAGAGCTTATAGCCCATATCCTTCAGCTTCCATGCAATATCCACGAACTCGGGCTTGTCGCTGTCCTTCACGGTGAAGATGCAACAGCTGCCCGGGCCGGGAGTCTTGAAGGTATAGCCTGCACCGATCAGACCCTTGAGCAGGGCGTCGTGGTAGTTGGGCGCAATACCCAGCACCTCGCCGGTGGACTTCATCTCGGGGCCGAACTGGGTATCCACGGCGTGCAGCTTTTCAAAGCTGAACACGGGCACCTTTACCGCCACATAGGGGGCGTTGGGGTGCAGACCGGTGCCGTAGCCCATATCCGTCAGCTTCTCGCCCAAGCAGCAGCGCACGGCCATATCCACCATGGGCACGCCGGTGACCTTGGAGATGTAAGGCACGGTACGGGAGGAGCGGGGGTTCACCTCGATGACGTACACACGGCCATGGGAGACGGCGTACTGCACATTGACCAGACCGGTGACATGCAGCTCGCGGGCAAAGCGACCGGTATAGTCCACCATGGTGTCGATCTCGTCCTGCGTCAGGTGCTGTGCCGGGTAGACACAGATGGAGTCGCCGGAGTGCACGCCGGTACGCTCTACCTGCTCCATGATGCCGGGGATCAGGAAGTTTTCGCCATCGCAGATGGCGTCCACCTCGCACTCGGTACCCATGATGTACTTATCCAGCAGCACCGGGTGATCCATGTCGACGTGCTCGGTGATAACGCCCATGTACTCGATGATATCTGCCTTGTTGTAGGCCACGATCATGTTCTGACCGCCCAGCACATAGGAGGGGCGCATCAGCACCGGCAGACCGATCTCCTCGGCAGCGGCCAGAGCCTCGTCCAGATTGAACACGGTACGGCCCGGGGCGCGGGGGATGTTGCAGCGCTCCAGCAGCTCGTCAAAGCGCTCGCGGTCCTCGGCCTCGTCGATGGCGTCCGCCGGGGTGCCCAGAATGGGCAGACCGATCTCGTCCATGTGCTTGGCCAGCTTGATGGCGGTCTGTCCGCCGAACTGCACCACGCAGGCATCCGGCTTTTCGGTGGCAATGATGTTGTCCACGCTCTCCGGGTTCAGCGGGTCGAAATACAGACGGTCGCCGGTGTCAAAGTCGGTGGAAACGGTCTCGGGGTTGTTGTTGACCAGAATGGCCTCGCAGCCGTTTTTCTTCAGAGTCCACACGCAGTGCACAGAGCAGTAGTCGAACTCGATGCCCTGACCAATGCGGATGGGGCCGGAGCCAAAGACCAGAACCTTCTTCTTTTTAGGCTCACCCTTGGCAGCGGTCTCGGCTTCCTTCTCGGCGATGAAGCTTGCAGCCTCGTTGTCGCCGTCGTAGGTGGAGTAGAAGTAGGGGGTGTTGGCAGAGAACTCGGCAGCGCAGGTATCCACCATCTTGAAGCCGGCGCGGTAGTTCTCCACGGGCAGGGTGTCCACCTGTGCCAGACGGCGGATGGTCTTATCCTGGAAGCCGTACTTCTTGGCAGTCTTGTACTGCTCCAGAGACAGCACACCGTTGCACTGTGCCAGACCCTTTTCCAGATCTGCCAGATGCTGCATCTTATCAAGGAACCACCAATCGATCTTGGTGATATCGTAGATGACCTTGTGGTCGATGCCGCGCTTCAGCGCCTCGTACACGCAGAACACGCGCTCGGCGTCCTGAACGTGCATGTGCTCCACCACTTCCTCGTCGGTCAGCTCCTCAAAGGGCTTGTGGGTCAGGGTGTCCATACCCAGCTCAATGGAGGAAACGGCCTTCATCATGGCGGCTTCGAAGCTGTTGCCGATGCTCATCACCTCGCCGGTAGCCATCATCTGGGTGCCCAGAGACTTGTCGGCGTAGACGAACTTATCGAACGGCCACTTCGGGTACTTGACCACGATGTAGTCCAGCGCAGGCTCGAAGCAGGCGCAGGTCTTGCCGGTGACATCGTTGGTGATCTCGTCCAGCGTGTAGCCGATGGCGATCTTGGTTGCCACCTTGGCAATGGGGTAGCCGGTAGCCTTGGAAGCCAGCGCGGAGGAACGGGACACACGGGGGTTGACCTCGATGACCGCGTAGTCGAAGCTGTCCGGCTTCAGGGCGAACTGGCAGTTGCAGCCGCCGACGATGTCGAGCGCGGAGATGATGTTCAGCGCCGCGCTGCGCAGCATCTGAAACTCCTTGTCCGAGAGCGCCAGCGCCGGGGCGACGACGATGCTGTCGCCGGTGTGCACGCCGACGGGGTCGAAGTTTTCCATGCTGCACACGGCGATGACGTTGCCGGCGCCGTCGCGCATGGTCTCAAACTCGATCTCCTTCCAGCCGTAGATATAGCGCTCGACGAGGATCTGCGTGATCGGGGACGCATCGAGCCCCGTCTGTGCGACGAGTGCGAGCTCCTCTGCGCTGTAGGCCACGCCGCCGCCCGCGCCGCCGAGCGTGAACGCCGGGCGCAGCACGACCGGATAGCCGATGGCCGCGGCCGCGGCCTTGGCCTCCTCGAGGTTGTAGGTAATCTGCGACGGGATGACCGGCTCACCGATGCTCTGGCAGAGCTCCTTGAACTGCTCGCGGTCCTCGGCGCGGCGGATGCTGTCGCTGTCCGTGCCGAGAAGCTCGACCTGGCACTCCTTGAGCACGCCCTTCTGCTCGAGCTGCATCGCCAGATTCAGACCGGTCTGGCCGCCGATGCCCGGGACGATTGCATCCGGACGCTCCTTGCGCAGGATACGCGCCACATACTCCAGCGTCAGCGGCTCCATGTACACCTTGTCCGCGACGGAGGTATCCGTCATGATCGTGGCAGGGTTGGAGTTGACGAGGATGACCTCGTACCCCTCCTCCTTGAGCGACAGGCACGCCTGCGTGCCGGCATAGTCAAACTCGGCAGCCTGACCGATGACTATAGGACCCGAGCCGATAACGAGCACCTTTTTTATATCAGTTCTCTTAGGCACGCTCCTTCGCCTCCTTCATATAGTCGATAAACTGACCGAACAGATAGCTGCTGTCCTGCGGACCGGGCGCACTCTCGGGGTGATACTGCACGCTGAACACAAGGTCTTTCTTGCATCTTACTCCCTCGACGGTGTTGTCGAGAAGATTTATGTGCGTCACTTCGAGGTCGGTGCCCTCGACCGTTTTCGGGTCAACGGCGTAGCTGTGGTTCTGCGAGGTTATCTCTATTTTGTTGGTGTCGAGGTTCATGACCGGGTGGTTTCCGCCGCGGTGGCCGAACTTGAGCTTATATGTCTTTGCGCCGTAGGCGAGGGATATCATCTGATGTCCGAGGCAGATGCCGAAAATCGGATATTTGCCGCGAAGCGCCCTGACCGTGTTTATGACAGGGGTCACATCCTCGGGGTCGCCGGGGCCGTTTGAAAGAAACACTCCGTCAGGCTTCATGAACTCAATTTCATCCGCAGGCGTGTCATAGGGCACGACAACGACGTTGCAGCCGAACTTGTTGAGGCTGCGCACAATATTGAGCTTCATGCCGCAGTCTATCGCAACGACATTGAACTGCGGGTTCGAGGTGCGCGAATACCAGCGCTTTTTGCAGCTGACGCGGCTGACCGCATCGTGGGCGACGGGGGTATTTTTGATTATCTCCACCGCGACCTCAGCCGGGATATCGGGCGAGGTTATGAGCACGCGGCGCGAGCCCAAATCGCGTATGCTGCGGGTGAGCTTTCTCGTGTCAACGCCGGAGATGCCGGGGATACCGTTCTCTTCGAGCAGCTCCGAGAGCGTCTTTGTGTATCTGAAGTTCGAGGGCATATCGTTGTAGTCATACACGATAAGGCCGCCGATGCTCGGGTTTTTGCACTCGAAATCGTCGTCGGTTATACCGTAGTTGCCTATGAGCGGATATGTCATAACGACCATCTGATCGGTATACGACGGGTCGGAGACTATTTCCTGATAGCCGACCATCGAGGTGTTGAAAACTATCTCGCACACCCTGTCGGCATAGCTGCCGAAGCCGTATCCGTAGTACTCGCTGCCGTCCTCAAGGACGATCTTGCGGTCTATGAGTCTCATTTAAAAATACACTCCTTGAATTTATCAGATAGAGCTTTTAAGTCTTTCGAGCACATCTCTGTAGCCGCCAAGAACATCGCCGAGATCGCGGCGGAATCTGTCCTTGTCGAGCTTTTTGTTTGTCTCCATATCCCAGAGGCGGCAGGAATCGGGGGATATCTCGTCGCACAGGACAAGTCCCTCGTCGGTGCGGCCGAACTCGAGCTTGAAGTCGACAAGGCGCACGCCGCCCTTTGCAAACAGCTCGGTCATAAGCTCGTTTATGCGCTTGGACATGGCTCTGAGCTCATCGAGCTCCTCCTGCGTGGCGAGACCGATGGCGGTTATCTGGCTGTCATTTATCATGGGATCGCCGAGCTCGTCGCTCTTGTAGCTGAACTCAACGACCGTGTTCTTCAGGGGCGAACCCTCCGGCACGCCGTATTTCTTTGAAAAGCTTCCTGCTGCGATATTTCTGACTATGACCTCGACCATAACGATCTCAGCCTTCTTCGCGAGGACGGTGGTTTCGTCGATGACCTTGAGAAGATGGGTCTTGACTCCGTTCTTCATGAGGTAATCAAAGATGATGTTGGAGATTGCCGCGTTGAGTTTTCCTTTTCCGGGCAGATCCTCTTTCTTGACGCCGTTGCCGGCAGTGGCGGTGTCCTTGTACTTGATGATGCAGGTACCGGGCTCCTCCGAACTGTAAACGACCTTGCTCTTGCCTTCATACAACTTTTCCATACCGCAGTTTCCTTTCGCTTTTCGTATTTTTATTTATTTGATCCGCTCGGAGAGTTTCCCCTCAAAGCGGTCTTTGGTGATAACATCCGGGATAGGGGTCGGATAGACTCCGTTGAAGCACGCGCTGCAGAAGTTCTCGCTGCCTATCAGATTTTTAAGCTCCGACTCCGGCAGATATCCGAGGGAATCCGCGCCGATTATGTCGGCAATCTCCTCCACCGAGTGGTGGCAGGCGATAAGATTTTCGCGCGAGTCAACGTCAGTGCCGTAGTAGCACGGATGCATGAACGGCGGCGAGGAGATGCGCATATGCACCTCTTTTGCCCCCGCTTCGCGCAGGAGATTGACTATCTGGCGGCTCGTCGTGCCGCGCACTATGGAGTCGTCGATGAGCACTATCCTCTTATCCTTTACGGATTCGCTTATCGCGCTGAGCTTTATTCTCACCTGATCGATTCTCTTGTCCTGACCGGGCGAGATGAAAGTTCTGCCGATATATTTGTTTTTTATGAAGCCCATTCCGTAGGGTATTCCCGACGCCTCGGCATAGCCCAAAGCGGCGTCGATTCCCGAATCCGGGACGCCCATAACAACATCGGCTTCAACCGGATGGGTCTTTGAAAGTATCGCGCCGGCATTTTTGCGCGCCGCGTGGACGGATACACCGTCAATGACGGAATCGGGTCTTGCAAAATAAATATACTCAAAAATGCATGAGCGCCTCGGCTTTTCGCCGCAGTGATCCCTGTTCGAGCGCACGCCGTTTTCGTCGAAGACGAGTATCTCACCGGGGAGTATATCGCGCTCGAATTTTGCGCCGACGGCGGAGAGCGCACAGCTCTCGGACGCGACGACATATGTGCCGTCGAGCGTCTTGCCGTAGCACAGCGGGCGGAACCCGTAGGGGTCGCGCGCCGCGAGCAGCTTTGCGGCTGACATGAGCACGAGGGAATACGCGCCCTCGAGCCTGTTCATCGCGCTGCTCAGCGCGTTTTCTATCGAAGGACTGTTGAGGCGCGCCTGCGTGACGATATAGGCGATTATCTCAGTGTCGCTCGTCGTGTGGAAGATAGCGCCGCCGAGCTCAAGCTCGCTGCGCAGTTCATAGGCGTTGCTGAGGTTTCCGTTGTGGGCAAGAGCCATCTTGCCCTTCTGATGGTTGACCTCGATGGGCTGGCAGTTCGCTCTGCTGTTGCCGCCGGTCGTGCCGTAGCGCGCATGGGCAACAGCCATCCTGCCCTGCGGGAACTTCATCAGGTCGTCGCGCGAGAAGACTTCGTTGACAAGTCCGATATCCTTACGCGAAGCGAACACTCCGTCGTCGTTAACGACTATGCCGCAGCTCTCCTGCCCTCTGTGCTGCAGGGCATAGAGACCGTAGTAGGCGAGATCCGCCACGGGGCCGGTCTTGGGTGAATAGACTCCGAAAACGCCGCACTCTTCATGCAAGTTTGCCATAGGTATTTATTCTCCGATCTCAGATTTTTCAAGCGCTGCGGCTATAAAGCCTTTGAACAGCGGGTGAGCCTTGTTGGGACGGGATTTGAACTCGGGGTGATACTGCACTCCGACATAGAACGGGCGGTCGGAAAGCTCGACCGTTTCAACGAGTCTGCCGTCGGGCGAAAGACCCGAGAGGGTGAGTCCGTTCTGAGTAAGTATATCGCGATAATCGTTGTTGAACTCGTAGCGGTGGCGGTGGCGCTCGGAAATTTCGGACTTTCCGTAGCAGCGCTCCATTGTTGTGCCGGGCTTGATAACGCAGGGATATGCACCCAGACGCAGCGTGCCGCCCTTGTCTATATTATCGCTCTGACCGGGCATAAAGTCAATGATCTTGTTCTTGCAGAGCTCATCGAACTCGCCCGAGTGGGCGTCTTTTATACCCGCGACATCGCGCGCGTATTCGATAACCGCAATCTGCATACCGAGGCAGATTCCGAAATAGGGAACATTGTTCTCTCTGGCGTATTTCGCCGCGAGGATCATGCCCTCGATTCCTCTGCCGCCGAAGCCGCCGGGGACGATTATTCCGTCGAGGTGCGAGAGCTCCTGCTCGTAGTTCGCCTCGGTCAGATTCTCGGAATCGATCCAGTCGATGCGGATATGGGTGTTGAGAGTGTAGCCCGCGTGGCGAAGCGCCTCGGCAACGGACAGATACGCGTCATGGAGCTGGACATATTTGCCGACAAGACCTATCTTGACTTCCTTTTCGCGGTTCTTGATGCGGTGGACAAGCTCCGTCCACTCGTCGAGATCCGGCTCGGGAGCGTCTATATTCAGCTCGCGGCAGACGACGGACGAGAAGTTCGACTTCTCGAGCATCAGCGGAGCTTCGTAGAGATAAGGCAGGGTGATGTTCTCGATAACGCAGTCGGGCTTGACGTTGCAGAAGAGCGATATCTTCTTGAAGATAGCCTCCTCAAGCGGCTCGTCACAGCGCAGGACGATTATGTTCGGGTTGATGCCCATGCCCTGCAGCTCCTTGACCGAGTGCTGGGTGGGCTTGGACTTATGCTCGTCCGATCCACGCAAAAACGGCACCAGAGTGACATGGATAAAGAGGCTGTTCTCACGCCCCACCTCAAGAGATATCTGTCTTACAGCTTCGAGGAAAGGCTGGGATTCAATGTCACCTATAGTGCCGCCGATCTCAGTGATGACCACGTCAGCATCGGTTTTCTTGCCGACACGGTATACGAAATCCTTTATTTCATTTGTTATATGGGGTATGACCTGAACGGTCGAACCGAGATACTCGCCGCGGCGCTCTTTGTTGAGCACGTTCCAGTATACTTTACCGGTGGTGAGATTCGAGTATTTGTTAAGATCCTCGTCGATGAAGCGCTCGTAGTGGCCGAGGTCGAGATCGGTCTCCGCGCCGTCTTCCGTGACGTAAACTTCGCCGTGCTGATAGGGGCTCATGGTGCCCGGGTCGACGTTGATATAAGGATCGAGCTTCTGCGCCGCTACCTTGAGTCCGCGCGCTTTGAGAATTCGTCCGAGCGACGCCGCAGTTATCCCCTTTCCGAGGCCGGATACGACGCCTCCGGTCACAAAGATGTACTTTGTCATTAATATCCCTCCGTATTTTATCTTTTTCTTATATACTTCTCCGGTTAAGGTTTCACGCGTACTTTCATTATATCATATTATAACACACCTTTCCTGCCGACTTCTACGGTATTCTGTACTAAAAGCGAGTGCTTTGGAACCGAAAAATATGACAACGCGGTCAACTGCCCGCAAAACCCGATGAGATGCATAACGTTCGATTCCGAAAAAGCAAAAAGCAAAGGCGTCCGCCGATGGGGGCACTGTCCCCGGGGGAATGAACGCCTTTGCTCATTTGAGGCGTATTTTATCATATTAAAAGACCCGTGTCAATCGCGTATTTTATATGTATCGCACTTTATTTTCCGAAACGGCTGAGAGAAAAGAGCGCCGTCGAAAAAATTTTTCCGGCGCGAGTTCAACTCCGCCGCATTTTCTCAGAAAAGCGGTTACATCTTGCTCATAAAATTGCTTTTCAAAAAGCCCCGATTGCGGCTATTTGCACAAAAATAAAGAATTGTCCGAAAACGCCTTGACAAACGATTTTGCTGCGCGTATAATTCAGCGCATAAAGGCAATGGCGTCTTTGAACCGAACGGGTTCATTGACGCCATTTTTTATTTTTCGCCTTAAAATATGAAAAAGGAGCGCTAACTTATGAGCACAGTATCTGACTATTTCGGAAGTCTCGTTTTTGACGACAGAGTGATGAAAGCAATGCTTTCCGCCGATGTTTACCAGTCTCTCAAGAAGACTATTGACGAAGGAGCAAGTCTCAATAATGACGTCGCCAACGCAGTTGCCGCCGCTATGAAGGACTGGGCCGTTGAGCATGGCGCGACCCATTTCACCCACTGGTTCCAGCCCCTGACCGGCATCACCGCCGAGAAGCACGACAGCTTCATAACCCCCGCATCCGACGGACGCGTTATCATGGAGTTCTCGGGCAAGGAACTGATAAAAGGCGAGCCGGACGCATCGTCCTTCCCGTCGGGCGGACTCAGAGCAACCTTTGAAGCCCGCGGCTACACCGCGTGGGATCCCACTTCCTACGCATTTATAAAAGACAAGACCCTCTGCATCCCCACGGCGTTCTGCTCTTACGGCGGCGAGGCACTCGACAAGAAAACGCCTCTGCTCCGTTCCATGCAGGCTCTCAACAAGCAGGCTCTTCGTATTCTCAGACTCTTCGGCAACACCGATGTAAAGTGCGTGCGCACCTCCGTCGGCCCCGAGCAGGAATACTTCCTTGTTGACAAGGCTCTCTATGAGCAGCGCAAAGACCTCGTCTTCTGCGGACGCACTCTTTTCGGCGCAAAGGCGCCCAAGGGTCAGGAGATGGACGACCACTATTTCGGAGTTATCAAGCCGAGAGTCGCCGCTTACATGGCAGACCTCAACGAAGAGCTCTGGAAGCTCGGCGTTCTTGCAAAGACCGAGCACAACGAAGTCGCACCGTCTCAGCATGAGCTCGCACCCATATACACCACAACGAACATCGCCACCGACCACAACCAGCTGACTATGGAGATCATGCAGAAAGTCGCCGCAAAGCACGGACTTGTCTGCCTGCTCCACGAGAAGCCGTTCGCCGGAGTCAACGGTTCGGGCAAGCACAACAACTGGTCCATGGCTACGGATACGGGAGTCAACCTCCTCACCCCCGGCGAGACCCCCTATGAGAACGCACAGTTCCTGCTGTTCCTCTGCGCGGTTATCAAAGCCGTTGACGACTATCAGGATCTGCTCCGCGTCTCCGTCGCGACCGCAGGCAACGACCACAGACTCGGCGCGAACGAAGCTCCGCCCGCAGTTGTCTCTATGTTCCTCGGCGACGAGCTGACCGCAGTTCTCGACGCTATAGAGAACGACGCGCCCTACAGCGGCAGCGAAAAGACAACGATGAAGCTCGGCGTTCATGTTCTGCCGAAGTTCACCCGCGACACCACCGACCGCAACCGCACATCGCCCTTTGCGTTCACCGGCAACAAGTTTGAGTTCCGTATGCTCGGCTCGTCGAACAGCATCGCCTGCGCGAACATCATGCTCAACGCCGCCGTTGCGGAGTCGCTCAAGATATATGCGGATCGCCTCGAAAATGTTGATGACTTCGAGACCGCTCTGCACGACATGATAAAGAAAACCATAAAAGACCACAAGAGAATCATCTTCAACGGCAACGGCTATGACGACGCGTGGATAAAGGAAGCTACCGAAGAGCGCGGACTGTTGAATCTCCGCACCACTCCGGACGCTATGCCCGCGATGATCGCCGACAAGAACGTGAAGATGCTCACCGCTCACAAGATATTCTCACCCGCAGAGCTTCACAGCCGCTATGAGATACTTCTTGAGAACTACTCAAAGACCGTCAATATCGAAGCTCTGACCATGGTCGACATGGCGAGAAAAGAGATTCTCCCCGCAGTCGAGGGCTACACAAAGTCGCTCGCAGAGACCCTCGCCGCGAAGAAAGCGGCAGTCGCAGGTCTCCCCTGCAAATACGAGACCGCGACCATCACGAAGCTCTCCGAGCTGTCCGATGAAATCGCCGACGCGACCGCAGACCTTGACAGCGAGATAGCGAAGTTCCAGGCCATCGAGGATGTCACCGAAGCAGCGAATGATATCAGAGACGTTATTCTCGGCAAGATGGACGCCCTGCGCGCCGTCTGCGATGAGGCAGAGACGATAACCGCCAAGGAGTTCTGGCCGTTCCCGACCTACAGCGACCTGCTCTTCAGCGTGAAATAAAAATCCACAACCCTTTTTACAATAACAAAAGCGCCTGAGTAGGGAGAAGTAACGCGGAAAACCGCTCAAAGCGAGCATGGGACGGTGAGAGCCATGCAGCACAGGAGCCGCGCAAATAACACCCGACGAGCTGCAAGCCGAAAGGACTACCGAGTAGGTGCGCCGGACACGCCGACCGTTACAGCGGCGAGGCTTTCTTCGAAGCCGAAAAGAGAACAAAGATAGGTGGCACAGCGAGTTGGCACTTGCCCTATCGAATGCTGAAACTAACCGAAAGGAAAGATTACTATGTGTTCGATAATGGGTTACTGCGACTGCTGTGCCGCTTTTTCCGATTTTGAGGAAGGATTCAAAAAGACCGTTTCAAGAGGACCGGACGACAGCAGAATAATAGACACCGGCAAAGGTCTGCTCGGCTTCCACCGCCTTGCTATAATGGGACTGACCCCCGACGGAATGCAGCCGTTTGAATTGGACGGCAGCTATGTCGTCTGCAACGGCGAGATATACGGCTACGAGAAGATAAAAGAGGAGCTTGCGAAGAAATATACATTCAAAAGCGGCTCCGACTGCGAGATACTTCTCCCGCTCTACCGCGAATACGGCGTGGATATGTTCAAGATGCTCGATGCCGAGTTTGCGCTGATTATCTACGACGGCGAAGAGAAAAAATATATCGCCGCAAGAGACCCGATAGGCATCCGCCCGCTCTACTACGGCTACGATAAAAAAGGTGTTATCATGTTCGCGAGCGAGGCGAAGAACCTCGTCGGAATGTGCGGGCATGTTATGCCCTTCCCGCCCGGGCACTACTATAAAGACGGCGAGTTTGTCCAGTACTGCGACATAGCGGCGGTTGACGAAGTCTGCCATGACGACCTTGAGACAGTTTGCAAAAACATCCGCGAAAAGCTCATCGCCGGCGTTGACAAGAGACTCGTTGCGGACGCAAAGGTCGGCTTCCTGCTCTCCGGCGGACTCGATTCCTCCCTCGTCTGCGCCATAGCGGCAAGACAGAGCAAAAAGCCGATACGCACCTTTGCAATAGGCATGAGCGAGGACGCTATTGACCTCAAATACGCAAAGGAAGTCGCCGACTACATCGGCAGCGACCACACCGAGGTCATCATGACAAAAGAGCAGGTCATAGACTCGCTCGAGGGCGTAATCCGTATGCTCGGCACATTTGATATCACAACTATCCGCGCGAGCATGGGCATGTACCTGCTGTGCAAATGGATACACGAGAACACGGATATCAGAGTTCTTCTGACGGGCGAGATCTCCGACGAGCTGTTCGGCTACAAATACACCGACTTTGCGCCGAGCGCGGAGGAGTTCCAGAAGGAGTCGCAGAAGAGAATAAGAGAGCTGCACATGTACGACGTTCTGCGCGCCGATCGCTGCATCTCCGTAAACTCGCTTGAAGCGCGCGTGCCGTTCGGCGATCTCGACTTTGTAAAATATGTCATGTCTGTCGACCCCGCTAAAAAAATGAACACCTACGGCAAGGGCAAATATCTGCTCCGCCACGCGTTCGAGGGCGATTATCTGCCCCACGATATACTCTTCCGCGAAAAGGCGGCGTTCTCCGACGCGGTCGGTCACTCGATGGTCGACTACCTCAAGGAATACGCCGAGGGGCTCTACACCGAAGAGGAATTCAAGGAGAAGTGCGAAAAATACACCCACGCAAAGCCGTTCACGAAAGAATCCCTGCTCTACCGCGAGATATTTGAAAAGTACTATCCCGGCCAGTCCGAGATGATAGTCGATTTCTGGATGCCCAACAAGTCATGGGAGGGCTGCGATGTCAACGACCCGTCCGCCCGCGTGCTCTCAAACTACGGCGAGAGCGGAAAATAAAAAATGTCCCCCGCGCGGAAATTTGCCGTGTGGGGGATTTTGCAAATTGACTGTAAATTGATTTGAATTAAGCGTTTGCCCCGCAAACATGAAACGGCAGTTTCGCTGCCGTGAAGCACTCGCTGACGCTCGTATGAAGTGAAGCGCATGACAGACTTTCGGCGTGACGCCGCCAAACTTCATATGGCGAAGCCATACTTCATTTTTCATGCACCGCAGGTGCGCTTCATTGAAAAAAGCAGCCCGGCGGCTTGGCAAAAGTGCCGTTTTTAGACTAACTTGCCAAATGATGACAGAGACGCAAAAAAGATTGTCCTCTGACTTCTATTATAATTGGAATATCCGCATCAATACCTGCTCAATTACAGCAAAGCATTTATATTGTAATAATGAAGCGTTTGCCCCGCAAACATGAAACGACAGTTTCGCTGCCATGAAGTACTCGCTAACGCTCGTATGAAGTGAAGCGCATGACAGACTTTCGGTGTAATGCCGTCAAACTTCATATGGCGAAGCCATACTTCATTTTTCATGCACCGCAGGCGCGCTTCATTTGAAAAAAGCAGCCTGACGGCTGCTTTTTTCATGGCACCCCCTGGGGGAATCGAACCCTCAACTGCCCCTTAGGAGGGGGCTGTTATATCCATTTAACTAAGGAGGCGTATATGCTTTTTGACGCTCAATATTTTATCAGATAAGCTCCTCAAAGTCAAGAAGAATCGGTTCGGGCAAAACAATATAAAAACTTTTGGGATAATTGCCTGTTTTACATGGTATCATACATACAAATACACTTGAAATATTTACATTTATGTTATAAAATAATCAGTGGTGCAAGCGTAAAAAGCTGGCAAATTCAACTTTTGAAAGGACGATCAAAATGAGCGCACTTAACAAAAAGTCAGTTAAGGATATCGACGTTTCCGGCAAGAGAGTGCTGGTACGCTGCGATTTCAATGTCCCGCTCCAGGACGGCAAAATCACCTCGGACAAGAGAATTGTTGCCTCCCTCCCCACTATCAAATATCTTATCGATCATCACGCAAAGGTTATTCTTTGCTCCCATCTGGGCAGACCCAAGGGCGAGTTCAAGCCCGAGTTCTCCCTTGCTCCCGTAGCCGCAAGACTTTCCGAGCTTCTCGGTCAGGATGTCAAGATGGCTAAGGACGTTATCGGCGACAGCGCAAAAGAGCTTGCCGCTAATCTCAAGGACGGCGAAGTCATGCTCCTTGAGAACGTGCGTTTCCACGCAGAAGAGACCAAGAACGATCCCGCATTCTCGAAGGCTCTTGCCTCCCTTGCGGATATCTATGTAAACGACGCTTTCGGGTCGGCTCACAGAGCTCACTCCTCCACGACCGGCGTTGCCGACTATCTGCCGGCAGTCTGCGGCTTCCTCATCCAGAAGGAGATCGAGTTCATGGGCGGCGCTCTTGAGAATCCGAAGAGACCCCTCGTCGCTATCCTCGGCGGCGCAAAGGTCTCCGACAAGATCGGCGTCATCAACAACCTCCTCG
>OHHC01000345.1_pt1 | contig 20876 bp, 20 predicted proteins | sample 1606381 | NCBI WGS metagenome assembly OHHC01 (sample SAMEA3879581, study PRJEB24766) | human gut metagenome | biome: human-associated habitat; feature: feces | place: USA | collected 1985/1987 | reverse complement strand
GGCAGAATGATGTTCAGCAGTACCTCTGCAGTCAGCTAGCAGCGGCGGGGGACATATCACTTTTTGAAAAAGGAGAACAGCCCCTTCTTTTCATACGGTGCGCTGTGGATGGTGCCCACATGGTATCCGGTGGCTTCAATGGCTGCGCGGAGCGCGTTTTCGTCCAGCGGCTCCTTGGAAAGGATCACGGTCTTGCCCTTGGCGTGGGAGGACGAGACTTTATCCACAGGAAATGCATTGCGCACGGTGTCATTGATATGGGCTTCGCACATGGAACACGCCATGCCGCCTACTTCTACGGTCGTCTGGATCATTTTTATACCTTCTTTCAGGAATATCTTATAAAATAATAGTTAGATTTGGCTAACTTTTCGCTCCGGGAAAAGCCGCCCGAAAGCGGCTCTTCTGCCCAAATAATACGCCATACAGCCGCAGCTGTCAAGCGCTTTGCTTATTTTTTCCGGTAGTCCCGAGGGGTCATGCCGAAATGCGCCTTGAACGCCCGGTTAAAATAGGAAAGGTTTTCAAACCCGCACCGGGAGGCAATGGTCAGCACGGTCTCATCGGTGGTTCGCAGCGCCTCGGCGGCGGTGTTCAGCCGGTACTCGTTCAGAAAGGCAATAAAGCTCTGCCCGGTCATCTGCCGGAACCAGCGCATAAAATGGCTGGCGCTGAAGGAGCAGACCCCGGCGGCATCGGCTACCCGGAGCGGCTCAGCATAATGCGCCGAAAGCCATTGCAGTACGGTTTTCAGCCGCTGGGTGTCGGCAGTTTCGGTGGAGAGACACTGCCTGCCCTGCGCAATGAGCAGGGCAAGAAAGCGCAGCAGCGCCCCTTTTACCAGCAGCTCGTAGCCGGGGAGCTTGGCGCGGTTGGCATCCTCCACCTCCCGCAGGCAGGCGGCGGCTTGCAGATAGCACAAATCGTTTGGGGTCAGCCGCACCGGCAGCGAAAGCCGCCCGCTTTGCAGCGGCAGCAGATATTTCTCGGCGCAAAGGTCCTCCGCACCGCCCAGCAGCTCCGGTTCAAAGATGATATTTTCGTATTCCATGCGCTGTCCCTCTGCCTGCCGCAGCGCGTGGAGCGTGCCCGGGGCAAAAAGAAAGATATCCCCCCGGTAGGCCGGGTAGGTCACCACGCCCACCTGTACCAGCCCCATGCCCTGCTTAACAAAGACCAGTTCCATGCTCTCGTGCCAGTGCAATGCCACCTGCTGGAAATCTCCCGGAATGGTGCAGGGGTACAGGTTGAACGGAAAGCGCACGGCTCCGTGCTGTTTTGTCTCCTGCAAAGAAGCCTGATTTTGCATTGTTCCACCCCCTGATGATAGGATTGTACCATAGTTTGCACTTTTTAGGCAAGATTTTGATCGTTCTATGTGGTATATCTTGAAGTACAGATGTCAAACCTGTTTTCCGTAAGGTGTATCTGAAAACAAAGAAATAGACGGAATTTTCGACTTTTCAGATACACCCTAACAAAGGAGGATGCTTTTATGAGCTTTACCGAGACGTTACAGAGTATCACCGGCAAGCTGCTGGCAGACTGCACCGATCAGGAACTGTATCTTGCACTGCTGGAACTTGTGCGGCAGAAGAGCGCCGACCGCGTGCAGCCAGTCACCGGGCGCAAGCTGTACTATATCAGCGCCGAATTCCTTATTGGCAAGCTGCTGTCCAACAACCTCATCAATCTGGGGCTGTACGATGAAGCCCGGTCTGCGCTGGCTGCTGCCGGAAAGCGCCTTTCCGATATTGAAGAGGTAGAGCCGGAGCCCTCTCTGGGCAACGGCGGCTTGGGGCGCCTGGCTGCCTGCTTCCTCGACTCTCTCGCAACGCTGAACCTGCCCGGCGACGGCGTAGGTCTGCGGTACCATTTTGGTCTGTTCCGTCAGTCCTTTGAGGACGGCGTGCAGAACGAAAAGCCCGACCCGTGGCTGACTGCCCACAGCTGGGCGGAAAAGACCGACACCACCTACCCGGTGGAGCTGGCGGGCAAGGAGTACACCGCCCGGCTGTACAAGCTAGCCGTTACCGGCTACGAGGGACGCACCAACACCCTGAACCTGTTCGATCTGGACACTATTGACGAGAGCATCGTCCATGACGGCATTGCCTTCGACAAGACCGCTATCGACAAGAACCTGACCCTCTTCCTCTACCCGGACGATTCCGACGAGGCTGGCCGCCGTCTGCGGGTGTACCAGCAGTACCTGATGGTTTCTGCCGGTGCACAGCTCATTCTGGCCGAGTGCGCCGCCCGGGGCTGCAACTTCCATGATCTGGCGGACTACGCCGCTATCCAGATCAACGACACCCACCCCAGCATGGTCATCCCGGAGCTGATCCGTCTGCTGGGCGAGCGCGGCATTGAATTTGAAGAGGCCGTGGAGATCGTCACCAAGACCTGCGCCTACACCAACCACACCATTCTGGCCGAAGCGCTGGAAAAGTGGCCCCGCTCCTATCTGGATGCCGTGGTGCCGCAGCTGATGCCCATCATCGAAAAGCTGGATGCGCTGGCACGCACCCGCACCGAGGACGAGAGCCTTGCCATCATCGACAAGGACGACCGGGTGCACATGGCACACATGGACATCCACTTTACCCACTCCACCAACGGCGTGGCGGCGCTGCACACCGAGATTTTGAAAAACTCCGAGCTGCACGGCTTCTACGAGCTGTATCCGGAAAAGTTCAACAACAAGACCAACGGCATCACCTTCCGCCGCTGGCTGCTGGAATGCGACCCGCGCCTGACCGCCACGCTGGAAAAGCACATCGGCTCCGGCTTCCGCAAGGATGCCGCCGAACTGGAAAAACTGCTGGCCTTTGTCGATGACGAGACGGTGCTCAGCGAGCTGACCGCCGTGAAAAAGGCCAACAAGGAAGCGCTTGCCGATTGGCTGCTGCACACCCAGAAGGTGCGCGTGAACACCGATGCAGTGTTCGATATCCAGTCCAAGCGCCTGCATGAGTACAAGCGCCAGCAGCTCAACCTGTTGTACCTCATCCACCAGTACTACGAGATCAAGGCAGGGCACCTGCCCGCTGCTCCGATGGTGAGTATCTTCGGCGCGAAAGCCGCTCCCGCCTACACCATTGCCAAAGACATCATCCATGCGCTGCTGGCCCTCTCCAAGGTCATTGCCGCAGACCCGGAGGTGTCCAAGTGGCTGCAGGTGGTGTTCGTGGAAAACTACAACGTCACCGCCGCCGAAAAGCTGATCCCGGCCTGCGACCTGTCCGAGCAGATCAGCCTTGCCTCCAAGGAGGCCTCCGGCACCGGCAACATGAAGTTTATGCTGAACGGTGCGCTGACGCTGGGCACCATGGATGGTGCCAACGTGGAGATCAGCCAGCAGGTGGGCGAGGAGAACATTTATATCTTCGGCCAGACCTCCGATCAGGTCATCCACCGCTACGCCGTGGGCGATTACGACCCCGCCCAGTGGGTGGAGGGCGATGCCAACATCCGCCGCGCCATCAGCTTCCTCACCGGGCCGGAGATGCTGGCCGCCGGCCATGCCGAAAACCTGACCCGCCTGCATGATGAGCTGATCCACAAGGACTGGTTCCAGACCCTGCCGGACTTCAATGCCTACGTTGTGCGCAAGGGACAGGCGCTCAGCGATTACGCCTGCGACCCCACGGGCTGGCGGCGTAAGTGCCTTGTGAACATTGCCAAGGCTGGCATGTTCTCCTCTGACCGCACCATTGCCGAGTACGACCGCGATATCTGGCATCTGGGCAAATAATCTTTTTTGAACCTGCGTTTCTCCTTTGTTTTCTCATAGGCTGCTGCACAAAGCTGTGCGGCAGCTTTTTTGTTTCCGTGCCAACAAGAAACGCCGCTGCACAGCCGTGCAGCGGCGTTTGATTCAGTTGATGAAAACCGGAACGGAAGCGGGATCAGTCCTCGCTCGCCTCTTCTTCCTCGTCATCCTCATCCGTATCACGCGGCTTATAGAAGATGCCGCTCAGGAAGATGCTGACGAAATACAGCAGCACCATGGGGAAAGCCACCATGCACTGGGACACGATGTCCGGCGGGGTGACCACAGCGGCGATGAAGAAGATGACCACGATGGCTACGCCGCGCACCTGCTTGAGGATCTGCGGGTTGATGATGCCCATCTTGGAAAGGATGATGGTGATCAGCGGCATCTCAAACACACAGCCAAAGATGATGAACATGGTCAGGCAAAGGTTGACGTAGCTCTCGATACTGGTGGTGGTCTGGATGTACTCAGCACCCTCGATGCCGGTGCTGAGGAACCGCAGCATGAACGGCATCATGAGCTTATAGGCAAACAGCACGCCCACGCAGAACAGGATCAGACCCAGCAGCATGACCAGCTTGAAAAAGGTGCTCTCGCTCTTTTTCAGACCCGGCTTTGCAAAGGCGTAGATGTTGTAAAAGGCCACAGGCACCGTTACCACCACACCGGCCAGAATGGACACCCGGAAATACTGCATCAGTTTTTCCTGCGGGGCAATGGACACGAACTGGTAATAGTCGCGGCCCATGGCAGTAAGCAGATCGATCAGACGGTCTGCATACGCCAGCGAGACCACTACGCCCACCACAAACACCACCGCGCAGATGATGAGCCGGTTCCGCAGCTCTTTCAGATGGCCGGTCAGCGTCATGCTGCCGTCCTCTGCCATGACTTCGGCTTTCTTTTTGCGCTTTTTGTTTGTAGCCACAATTACTCCTCGTCTTCGTCCTTCTTATCAGCCTTCTTTACAGTCTCCTCGGACTGCTCGGCGTCCTCGTCCTCCATGCCCTTCTTGAAGCCGTTGATGGTCTTACCGAACATCTTGCCCAGCTTCGGCAGGTTCTTGGGTCCAAAGATCAGCAGAACGACAACCAGAATGATCAGCAGCTCATTAGTACCAATACGCATAATAAATATCTCCTTTTTCTTGCCGCGCCGCGTGGCGGGCGTATTACAGAATGTATCTGGCAACCGCGGGCGCGGGTGCATCCATAAATAAGTAGGGGCGCTTACACCTTTGCTTCCTCAGCGGGTGCGGCTTCGGCGGCCTCTTCGGCTGCGGCAGGGGCTTCCTGCACAGGCTCAGCCACCGGCTCAGCGGCGGGCTGTGCGGCCTCGGCAGCGGCCTGCTCCGGCTTTTCAGCCGGGGCTTCGGCGGGCTGCTCGGGCAGCTCCTCCACAGCATCCTCGGTCAGGTCGGTGACTTCCTCGGTCTCAGCCAGCTTCTTGGCAGCTTCCTCCTTGCTGGTCTTGCCAATGCCGGTAAAGCTCTTGGTCACGTCCCGCATACTGCTGTCGATATCCTTTTTGATATCAGTCAAGGGGGCAACAGCTTCTTTCAGGGGTGCCTGAATCTCGTTCAGCGGCTCCACCACATTCTTCTGGATTTCTTCAGAAGCAGCGCCGGTGTATTTCTTCAGCTCACGGAGCATCTTGCCGATCTTCTTTGCGTAGACAGGCAGCTGGTCCGGGCCGATGAACACAAACGCCACGATGACGATGACGATAAGTTCCCAAAAACCAATTTTCATAAGTAACGTTTCCTTTCCTGTACCAAGGGCATTTCCAAGACCGCCGCACACCACAGCGGTCTGCGCTTTTTTGCCCTTTTTGGCGGGGGTTCGGCGCACTGCGCGCCTTTGTTGCCCTATGTATACCGAAAAGTGGTGTACTGAATGTTAATATATTATTAATATTTTATGAACGAGTGCCTATTCAGCCTGTTTTATTTAACAAAGTGCATTTTCGTCATTCGTTATTACAGTTTGGATAGGATACAACAGCGTCCTCAGGTCTGCACGCCCTCGAACTGGCTATTGTAGAGCTTGGCGTAGAAGCCGCCCTGCGCCAGCAGCTGGTCGTGGTTGCCCTGCTCCACGATGTGGCCGTCCTTCATCACAAGGATGACATCTGCCTCCCGGATAGTGGAAAGGCGGTGTGCCACGATAAAGCTGGTACGCCCCTGCATCATGCGGGCAAAGGCCTTCTGGATGCGCACCTCAGTGCGGGTATCAATGGAGGATGTGGCTTCGTCCAAGATCAACATGGGCGGCAGGCAGAGCATCACGCGGGCGATGCAGAGCAGCTGCTTTTGTCCCTGACTGATGTTGCCGCCGTCCTCTGCAATGACAGTGTCGTAGCCATCGGGCAGGCGGCGGATAAAGCTGTGGGCGTGGGCAGCCTTGGCGGCGGCAATCACCTCGTCCATGGTGGCGTCCGGCTTGCCGTAGGCAATGTTCTCCCGCACCGTGCCGGCACGCAGCCAGGTGTCCTGCAGCACCATGCCGTAGCTGCCGCGCAGGGAGGCGCGGGTCACATCCCGGATATCGGTGCCGGACACCTTGATGCTGCCGCTGTTCACATCATAGAAACGCATCAGCAGATTGATGAGGGTGGTCTTGCCGCAGCCGGTGGGGCCTACGATGGCGATGCGCTGGCCGGGCTGCACATCCAGCGAAAGCCCTTCGATGAGCGGACGGTCGGGCAGATAGCGGAAGGAAACATCCTGTAACTGCACATGGCCGTCCGGCTGCAATGCGGCGGCGTTTTCGGCCTCCGGCACCTGATCTTCGGCGTCCAGCAGTTCAAACACCCGGGCAGCGCAGGCCAGTGCGTTCTGCAGCTCGGTGACCACGCCGGAGATCTCGTTGAAGGGCTTGGTGTACTGGTTGGCGTAGCTCAGAAAAACGCTGAGCTGACCGATGGTGATGCCGCCGCGCACGGCGTACAGCGCACCCACAAGCCCTACGCCCGCGTACACGATGTTGTTCACAAAGCGGGTGGCGGGGTTGGTCAGGCTGGAGAAGAAGATAGCCTTCAGGCTCACGTCCTGTAATTGTCCGTTCACCTCGTCAAAGGCGGCAAGGCTCTCTGCTTCATGGCCAAAGGCCTGCACCACCTTCTGGCCTTCGATCATCTCGTTGACCAGTGCGGTCTGCTTGCCGCGCACGGTGCTCTGGCTCTGGAAGTAGCCGTAGCTGCGCTTTGCCAGAAAGCCCGCCACCACAAGGCTCAGCGGGGTAATGCACACCACCACCAGCGTGATGGGCACGTTCTCCCGCAGCATGAACAGCAGGGTGCCAAAAATGGTCAGGATGCCGGAGAACAGCTGGGTGAAGCCCATCAGCAGGCCGTCCGCAAAGGTGTCCACATCTGCCACCATGCGGCTGACGATATCGCCGGAGGGGTGGCTGTCCAGATAGGACAGCGGCAGGGTCTGGATCTTGCGCAGCGCCTCGTTGCGCAGATCACGGCTGACCGAGAAGGTGATGCGGTTGTTGCACACGCTCAAAAGCCACTGCGCAAGGGCGGCTACGGCAGCCACCACCAGAATGCTCACTGCAATGCGCAGCACCCCGGAAAGGTCTACATTGCCCTTGCCCAGCATCTTATCAATGGCCTCACCGCACAGGATGGGGATATACAGCTGAGCGGCTACGCTGACCGCCGCCACCAGCAGGCTGCACACCACAAAGGCGCTGTACGGACGGATCTTGTGCAGCACCCGGTTCAGGGTGGCCTTGCGCTGCTGCGGGGTCAGCTTGTTTTTTGCTTTTGCACTCATGCTTCTGCCTCCCCTTTCTTGAACTGGCTCTCGTAGATCTCCTCGTACACCGGGCAGCTGCTGCGCAGCGCGCTGTGGGTGCCGATGCCCACCAGATGGCCGTCATCCAACACCAGAATCTGGTCGGCGTGCTGCAAACTGGCGGCACGCTGGCTGACGATGAACACGGTCAGTGCCCCGGGCAGCGCCGCCAGTGCCTTGCGCAGGGCGGCGTCGGTGGCGTAGTCCAGCGCGCTGGCGCTGTCATCCAAAATCAAAATGTCCGGCTTGCCCACCAGCGCACGGGCGATGGTGAGCCGCTGCTTCTGTCCGCCGGAAAGGTTGCGTCCGCCCTGCTCCACCGGCTCGTCCAGCCCAAGGGGCTTTGCACGCACAAAGTCTGCGGCCTGTGCCGTTTCCAGCGCCGCCCACAGGTCGGCATCGGTGGCATCCTTGTTGCCCCACAGCAGATTGGAGCGGATGGTGCCGCCGAAGAGCTGCGCCTTCTGCATGACCACCGCAACCCTGCCGCGCAAAGCGTCCCGGGGGTAGCTGGCCACAGGGCGGCCAAAGATCTCTACGCTGCCCTCGGTGGCATCGTAAAAGCGCGGGATGAGGTTCACAAGGCTGGATTTGCCGCTGCCGGTGCCGCCGATGACGCCGATGGTCTGGCCCTTTTTGGCGGTAAAGCTGATATCGGTCAGGCTGGGTGCACCCGCCCCGGCGTAGGTCAGGCCTACATGGTCAAAGCGCACGGCATCGCCGGTCTTGTCGGCGGGCACTTCGCCCAGCAACTCAGCCGGGAAGGTCATGCCGGGCTTGGTATCCAGCACCGCCTGCACACGGCCTGCACAGGCCAGCGCCTTGCTGATCTGCACGATGAGGTTGGCAAGCTTTACCAGCTCCACAAGGATCTGGTTCATGTAGTTCACCAGCGCAATCACATCACCGGAGGCCATGCCGCCCACGTTGATCTCGATGCTGCCCACATACAGCAGCGCCACGATGGCAAGGTTGATGAGCACATAGGTCAGCGGGTTCATCAGCGCCGAAAGGTGGCCGACATGCAGCTGCATCCCGGTCAGCAGAGCATTGGCGTCTTCAAAGCGGTCGATCTCGCTCTGCTCCTTATCAAAGGCGCGCACCACGCGCACGCCGGTCAGGTTCTCGCGGGTCAGGCCCAGCACCCGGTCCAGCCGGGTCTGCACGGTCTTGTACAGCGGTCGGGTGATCACCATCACGCCGAACACCACCACGCTGAGCAGCGGAATGGTGACTACAAAGATCATCGCCGCCCGGGCGTTGACCGTAAAGGCCATGACCATAGCGCCCAGAACCACAAAGGGGCTGCGCAGGAACAGGCGTAAAAACAGGTTGAGCCCGCTTTGCACCTGATTGACATCGCTGGTCATGCGGGTAATGAGGGTGCTGGTGCCCAGCGTATCCATCTCTGAAAAGCTCAGGCTCTGGATATGGGCAAACAGGGCGTGCCGCAGCGCGGTGGAGTAGCCCACCGCCGCCTTGGCGGAAAAATACTGCGCGGTCAGGCTGCAGGTAAGGCCGATGAAAGCCAGCAGCAGCAAAAGGCCGCACCGCACCAGAATATAATGCAGGTCATGTGCTGCAATGCCCACATTGACGATATCGGCCATGACCAGCGGCACGAACAGGTCAAAGGTGGCTTCCAGCATCTTAAAGAGCGGTGCAAGCACACTTTCGCGCTCGTAGCCCTTCAGGTAGCCAAGCATCCGGTTCAAAAAAATTCCTCCTTTGGGGGTCAAAATCTACCTTATTATAGCGCGCTGTATGCTGAAAATCCAGTGCCGCAGCTGCGTTTTGCATTGTACAAGCTGCCAAATCCTGTTATACTAGAGCTGAGATTGATAGGGAAGTATGGTGAACACAATGGCAAGACGAACAGACGGCGGGGTACGCTTCCGCCCGGTGGGCAGCCAACGCAGCCGCACCGCACCGGTGTACAGCCCGCGCGGCACCGGCTGCCCGGCCATCGAGCAGGCAGTGCAGGGGCTGTACAAGGGACAGAACGAGGAAAGCTTCTGGTCCCTGATGAGTGCATTGAATTACGCGCTGGAACTGGAGACCCATGTGCTGGTACCGCTGCAGACGGCGCTTTCGGCGCAGGGTGCGCCCGCCCCGTGGATGGAGCATCCCATCCCGGCGGAAAAGGCCGACGGCCTTGCCTTGTGGACATTGCGCAACGATAAGGGGCGCTGCTGGCTGCCGCTGTTCACCTCGGTGGCAGCGGCCGGTGCGGACCGCAGCACCGCAAGCCGCCCCATGGCTGACCGCACCTTGGAGCAGGCCATGCAGCTGGCGCTGGACACCCCGGGCATCGACGGCGTGGTGCTGGACCCGTGGAGCAATTCCGCCTCGCTGGACGGTGCGCTGCTCAACGGTCTGCTGCACGCAGGCCACACCCCGGAGGGCCCCGGCGCAGAGGAGGCCGAAGCCGGGAAAGAAGCTGCCCGCGCCGGACACTGGGCGGCAGCGGCAGAGTGCTACCAGAAAGCCGCCGAGCAGGGCAGTTCTGCCGGGCTATCGCTGCTGGGCGAGTGCCTGTATCAGGGGCGCGGCGTGCCAAAAAGCGCTGCGCAGGCGCGCAAGCTGTGGAAGGCCGCAGCCGAAAGCGGAGAGCCCATCGCCCTTTTGAACCTTGGCGATGACTGCGCCGCCCGGGGCGACAACGGCAAGGCACTGCTGTGGTACCGCCGGGCGCGGCAGAACGCGGCAGCGGTGCCGGATATCGAGTATACGCCCCGGGTCTGCCTGCGGCTGGCGCAGTACGAGACCCGCTACACCTCCCGCAAAAAGGCGCTGGCGCAGGCAGCAGAGGCAAAGCAGGCGTTTACCATTTTGCAGCGGGAGCACGAGCCGGACGCCGACCGCTGGCTGCAGGAGACCGAGCAGCTGCTCTATGCGCTGACCCACGAGCCGCCCACGGCTCCGGCGGCATATAACATAGAATCTTTACAATTGGACTAAAAAATGGTCACAGCCGTCCGGTAAGATAGACTGGAGAAAAATCAGCCCGCAGACACGGCGGACAAGAAACAGAGGAAACAGTATGAGCAAAGTGATCGGCATTGATCTTGGTACGACCAATTCCTGTGTGGCAGTGGTGGAGGGCGGCAAGCCTGTGGTCATCACCAACGCAGAGGGCGAGCGCACCACCCCCAGCGTGGTGGCCTTTACCAAGGACGGCGAGCGTCTGGTGGGCGGCGCGGCAAAGCGCCAGATCGCCACGAATTCCGGGCGCACGATCTCCAGCATCAAGCGGTACATGGGCTCGGACTACCGGGCGCATATTGACGGCAAGGACCTTGCCCCGCAGGAGATCAGCGCCATGATCCTTGCCAAGATCCGCCGGGACGCCGAGAGCTATCTGGGCGAGCCTGTCACCGAGGCCGTCATCACCGTGCCCGCCTATTTTGATGACAGTCAGCGCAAAGCCACGCAGGATGCAGGCCGCATTGCGGGGCTGAACGTGCTGCGCATCATCAACGAGCCAACCGCCGCCGCGGTAGCCTACGGTCTGGACAACGAAGCTGCGCAGAAGATCCTGGTCTACGACCTTGGCGGCGGCACCTTTGATGTGTCCATCATCGAGATCGAGGACGGCACCTTTACGGTGCTTGCCACCGGCGGCGACACCCATCTGGGCGGCGACGACTTTGACCAGCGCATCGTGGAGTACGCGGTAGCAGAGTTCAAAAAGTCTGACCGCATCGACCTGACCCGCGACCCCGCTGCCATGGGACGGCTGAAGGAGGAAGCGGAAAAGGCCAAGAAGGAGCTTTCCAGTGCGCCCTCTGCCCAGCTGAACCTGCCCTTTATCGCGGTGGGCAAGGACGGGCCGCACCACTTGGATATCGCGTTGTCCCGCCCGCAGTTCGAGATGATGACCGGCGATCTGCTGTCCCGCACCGTGCCCCCGGTGCAAAACGCCTTGCGGGATGCCGGCATCTCTGCCAGCCAGCTGGGCAAGGTGCTGCTGGTGGGCGGCAGCACCCGGATGCCCGCTGTGGAGCGGCAGGTGCGGGAACTGCTGGGCAAGGAACCCAGCCATAGCCTGAACCCGGATGAGTGCGTAGCACTTGGTGCTGCATATCAGGGCGGCGTTCTCGCAGGCGACGTTAAGGACGGTCTGCTCCTCCTCGATGTAACTCCACTGTCACTTGGTCTTGAAACAATGGGCGGTATCTGCACAAAGATCATCGAGAGAAACACAACTATACCTACAAAGAAGTCACAGATATTCTCAACTGCCGCTGATAATCAGTCAGCCGTTGATATCAACGTACTTCAGGGTGAGCGTGAGTTCGCAAAGGACAACAAACAGCTCGGTATGTTCAGACTTGACGGAATCGCTCCTGCTCCAAGAGGTGTTCCACAGATCGAGGTAACATTCGATATTGACGCTAACGGTATCGTACACGTTTCCGCTAAGGATCTTGGCACAGGCAAGGAGCAGAACATCACGATCACTTCTTCAACAAATATGTCTAAGGACGATATAGATAAGGCTGTCAAGGAAGCTGAGGCATATGCAGCAGAGGACGCTAAGAAGAAAGAGGACGTTGACGCAAGAAACGCTGCTGACCAGCTTTGCTTCCAGGCTGAAAAGTCACTGGGCGAGTTCGGCGACAAGGTAGACGCTGCTGACAAGTCAGCTTGTCAGGCTAAGATAGACGCTCTTAAGGAAGCCCTCAAGGGTACTGATATCGAGGCTATCAAGGCTAAGCACAAGGAGCTTGAGGAAACATTCCAGGGCGTTGCAACTAAGGTATATCAGCAGGCTGCACAGGCACAGCAGGCAGCAGGCGGTGCCGCAGGCTTTGACCCTAACAACATGGGCGGAGCAAATGGCGGCAGCAACGGCGGCGCTTCAAACAACGGTGGCGACGACGTTATAGACGCTGAATTTACTGACGCAGAATAAATCATAACGGCTGCCTCTGCTCCGATTTTTCGAGCAGGGGCTATTGCCGTATTAAAAGGCTGTGTGAAAAGCGTGAAAGGACTATACTTACAAAAAGGAGGCAAGCCCATGCCCCAAGACTTTCACGATCTGCAGCTTACAGAGCATGGGCGTTTATATGGCTGAAAAAAGAGATTACTATGAAGTGCTTGGCGTTTCTAAAACTGCCACAGACGATGAATTAAAAAAGGCATTCCGTAAGCTTGCAAAGCAGTATCACCCTGACCTTCACCCCGGCGACAAAGAGTGCGAGGAGAAGTTCAAGGAAGTAAATGAAGCTTATGAGGTGCTTTCAGATAAAGATAAAAGAGCAAGATATGACCAGTTTGGTCACGCAGGCGTAGACCCGAACTACGGTGCAGGCGGTGGAGCAGGTGCAGGAGGCTTCGGTGGATTTGGCGATATGGGCGATATTTTCGATTCCATTTTCGGTGGATTTGGCGGAGGCTTTGGTGGCGGACGTTCTGCTAACCCTAACGCACCAAGACGTGGCGAGGATATAAGAGCGAACGTTGTTCTTGACTTCATGGAAGCCTGCAAGGGCAAGACTGTGAAAATTCGCATAAACAGAGCCGAAAAATGTCCTGACTGTCACGGTACAGGCGCAGCCGCAGGTTCTTCGCCTAAGACCTGTCCTGACTGCCACGGCACTGGTACAGTAAGGATAACACAGAGAACGCCTTTCGGAAACATCGCTCAGACCACGACTTGCAGTCGCTGTGGCGGTAAGGGTCAGATAATCGACAACCCTTGCCATACCTGCAACGGTCAGGGCAGAGTAAAGAAGGTATCTGAAAAGGAGATAAACGTTCCTGCCGGCATCGACGATGGTCAGACACTTAGAGTAGGCGGTGAGGGCAACTGCGGTATAAACGGAGGTCCTAACGGCGACCTGCACATCAACATTACAGTTCGACTTGACCCTATTTTCGAGCGTGACGGCTATGACGTGTGGACAGAGATACCGCTTACTTATGCACAGGCTACTCTCGGTGACGAGATAACAGTTCCTACAGTTGATGGCAAGGTAAAATACACAGTGCCGGAGGGTACACAGACAGGCACAGTGTTCCGTCTGAGAGGCAAGGGCATAAAGAAGGTAAACAGAAACGACCACGGCGACCACTACGTTCGTGTAACAGTTGAAGTTCCACGCAATCTGACCAAAGAGCAGAAAGAAAAGCTCCGTGACTACGAAAAGTCCCTCGGTGAAAAGAACTACGCAAAGCGCAAAACATTCTTTGACAAGCTCAAAGACAAATTCAAATAACAGAAAAAGGAGAACGGCACAAGCTGTTCTCCTTTTTTGTTTGCAATAAAAAATGCCGCAAGAAGACCCACGGCAATTATCATCTTATCAAGCCATACCTGTGTGCTTTTTGATAGCCGCAAAGGACTCCGCACTGATAACGTGTTCCATACGGCAAGCGTCCTCTACTGCAACTTTCTCGTCAACACCAAGCTTTATGAGCCACTGTGAAAGCAACGTATGACGCTCATACATTTTCTCGGCTATCTCCAAGCCCTTGTCTGTCAAACGAATATAACCGTCCTTGTCAACAGTTATATAGCCGTTCTCACGGAGATTTTTCATTGCCACACTTACGCTCGGCTTTGAAAACTCAAGTTCGTTTACTATATCTATGCTTCTTACCTCGCCTTTGCCCTTGCGCTGGCTGAGAATAAGTATCGTTTCGAGATAATTTTCAGCTGATTCTCTTATCTGCATTATAACGTCCCTCCCTAGAACAAGTTTGTCATCAGGTCATTACGACTATTATATCACATTTCAAACCGCATTTCAAGTGCAAGCACGCTTTTTCAGCGATTTTGATAAACTTTACATCAATGAATTGTGTTGATATACAAAGGCACTGCTCACAACAAGCAGTGCCTTTAAAGCTGTCTGTTATTTACTGTATACCGCACTCCTCATAGTCTTTCCACTTTTCGGCATGCTCCTTATCCTCAAAATATTTGTATACAAAAAGCGCAGTTGACGCAACAACAAGTATCATCGCACCCATTAAAGTCCAGAACGACTTTTTTCTTGAATAGTTTGACATAACAAAACTTCCTTTCTTTCGCAATAGCATACAAAAACTTGCGGCTATCGCTCATAGCTTTGTTATAATTATACTACACAATGCTCTTTCTGTCAATTATTTTCACAGGATTTTCAGATATATTTTTCCGAGTAAAAGTGCAGAAACTCCTCAAGGCAAAGCCCGCCTGCGGCAATGATACGAGCGGCTTCAACGCCCACATAACGATAATGCCACGGCTCAAAATCAATGCCGGTCATCTGCTCTTTAAGGCGAGGATAACGAAGGATAAAGCCGAAATCTGCGGCATTTGCACAAAGCCACCGAGATTCAGGCGTCTTGTAAAAATCGTCGCTCACATCATTGTCACCCTCTCTGCCGAGATCCACAGCAAGCCCGGTGTTGTGTTCGCTTGACCCTGGGAGAGCGAGAGTTCTGCCCACCTTTTCCACAGCCTTTTCATAACTCAGACCGCCCCACATTTCGTGAGATACTTCACGCTCCCAAAGCATCTGCTGATATTCAAAAGAGCGATAGGCGGAAATAATTTTCAACTTTATGCCGTCAGCTTCCGCCTTTTTGAGCAGAAGCCTGAGCCTGTTTCCTGCCTGAGATTCCATAAACTTGCCGTTTACCTCTGTCAACTCCACACGATCGTAAAATCCCATATCTATGGGATTGAATTTATCCACAAGCATAAGATAATCCATATACTGACCTCCTTGTCCTGATGGGGAGAAATGTTTTAACTTAGTATATGCAGATGTGTGCGGAGAGTATACACGCTTAATGAGGAATGAGGAATGAGGAATTAGCATAGCTGACCAAAGTTGTGCACAAGCACCAAGCGTAGCGATTTTGCGGCACAACAAACCTGCCAGAATAATCTGTAGGGGCGAACATCGTTCGCCCGTTCTCAGAACTTGTAAAAATTTCGAAATTGTAGGGGCTTGGCTCAATTTCGGTTTCACCGAAATGCGACAGCCCGATATTTCTCGCCCGTTGAATTGTTGAAAAATATCACACAATGTCACCCCAAAATAATTTGGCATCAAGGATATGGCAACCACGGCATCGCTCACCTACACATTTCAAAAAGCGGTGCAAAATTACATCATATCACAAATTGCAGCGTAAAATGCCCGTCACGGCGAGTGACCTATATCCAGCACCCGTCCACTCTGACGACCTGCCCGTGAATGTAATCTGCTCCCTCTCCACTGAGAAAACGCACAACATTCGCCACATCTCTCGGCTTGCCTATCCTGCCTGCCGGTATGTCATCAACTATCACACGAACATCTTCCTCCTTCAGCTCGCCGTTCATTTTCGTGTCTATCATTCCGCAGGATACGCAGTTCACCCTTATACCGCTTATGGCAACTTCTCTCGCCAACGCCTTCGTAAATCCTATAAGCCCAGCCTTTGCCGCCGAGTATGCAACCTCGCAGGAAGCTCCCTTTTCGCCCCATACGGAGGTTATATTTATCACATTTCCACTGTGTTCCCTTATCATCTCAGGAAGCACCGCCCTGCTCATACGCATTGCGCCAAGCAGATTCACGTTCATCATCTCGCATAGCTTCTCGTCAGTCATGTCAGTGAAAAGCTCTATATCCGCTGTGCCTGCGTTGTTTATAAGAAGCGTAACAAAGCCCAAACTGTCCCTGACTTCCGCCACGCATTTATCTATACTGTCCTTGTCGCCAATGTCGCAGTAAAAAACCTCTGCACATAAGCCACGCTCTTTAAGCTCAGATACCAAAGCTTCCGCCGCCGCCCTGCCATTCTTGTAGCATACAGCCACCTGCCAGCCGTCCTCAGCAAGCACCCTGCATATCTCCGAGCCTATCCCACCAGAGCCACCTGTTACCAATGCTGTCTTTTTCATAAAAATACCCCCCGCAGATCATGATATACTGTAATTATATCACACCTGCAGAGGTTTTTCAACGGCTACTTTTCGTTCTCGTCTACCCATTTTCTCGCCCAGCCTGCATTCTGCTCCTGACGATTGTATACTCTGCCGTTTGGCGCAGTGTAATTGTCCGTCACAACATATTCCTGACCTGCCGAGATAACGTCATGGGGCTTGTATACCTTTGTGCCGTCTGAAGCCTGCGGGAAACGACTCTTGTCACGCTTTTTCATGGCTATCACTCTCCTTTTTATGTTATTATCCTGCCCGAAGCTTTTGTGATTATCAGATGAAAAATCTGCATAACAGTTGAAAATATCACGATAACGTGGTATAATCATCTTATACTATTTTTTTATCGGGAGTATTAAAATGGAAAAATACAACAAACAAAAAGCTATACTCACCGCACTGCTGAAATGGGTGGAAACAGAGTTCTTCGGAATTTTCGTATTTCTCTTTTTTATCGCAGTTGCAAAGCCTTTCGGTGCATTGGCAAATATAATTTTCGGTCTTACAGGACTTCTCACAGTGGTCTGCCTTATGGCTGACTTTGGTCTGAAACAGGGAGAGGAAGCCAGAAATAAGGTCACCTTCCACGGTGAAAAGGATTGCCCTAACTATGGCTTCACACTTGGTCTTATTGCAAGCATACCATGCTACATAACAATGATACTGCTGATGATATCAAAATTCAGCGGTTCGTTCAACTTCATGCCTGCCTATAAGCTTCTCGACGCCTGCTTCTATCCTCTTATAGATTGGGCTGCCCACTCCGCCGACGTGAAAGATATGTCCCCGTTTGTTTTCATCATGACCGCCATATTCCCTCTACTCTATCCATTTGCCACATGGATAGGCTTCAAAATATCCTACAAGCAGATAGACGTAAAAGAGCGTGTGGTCTACAAGCACAAATAAAATCAAGCCTGCCGTATCAGTCCGATACGACAGGCTTTTATCTTTTTTATCGAAAAAACTCAGTTCTCCACTATACATTAAACTATTTCATTACTGAAAATCTATCTCTATATCTTTTAGCGTCACATAGTTTACTCCATTGCAGTTTTTATCGCTTGCAGTGTTTGCGATAAGCGTTATCTTTGCCGTGCCTTTCACGTAGTCGGCACCAATATCCGTCTTGTTGTCATACGTGTAGCTCTCTCCGGCTTTGAGCAAAGTGTTCATGGTGTTTCTGTCGCCATTTTCGCCATAGCTCGTGGAATTGCCCTTACTGTCCTCTGTGGTGATATACTGGTCAGTCGTGAAGTCAAGCGCCATGTCCTTGTCCCAGTTGTTTGTGTAGGTAATATGGCTTATGAAGTCGCCTCCGCTTACCTCATAGGAGTATTTCGCCGTGAGCCTGCCGTCCTTTGTTGTAAAGGTATTGTCCCCAACGTCCTCAAAATAGTCGATATATCCAATATCAACTTCGTCAGCCATATCAGAATCGTCCTTGGCAACAGAAGTCACAGCTTTCTCACTAGGGTCAACATCGTCAGCGACCTCAGCGTTTTTCTTTACGTCAGTGTATTCGCAGTTCTCATTGAGCCAGTTTTCAAGCTTTTCTGCCTTTTCACCGCCTATGTCAAATTTTAATACATCTCCTGCAAAAAGCTGAACATACAGATCTCCGTTAGCAGTAAAATAAGCCGTACCGTTGGCGTCAAGTCTTTCTACATAGAAGCTTATTGTTATTCCGCCCTCAATGTAATATTCATCATCATTTGTTACCGACAAATTAATATCAGGGTCGCTCTCATAAGCATCGCCCTCATAGACCGCATTGTATGAACCATTATCGTCCTTTAACAAGTCAAGCAGCTTTGAGATGTCAGTATTAGTATACTTTCTGAGCCTGCCCGTTTCTGCATCATTGTAAGCATAGTCCACATGAGCCGTTTTTTCAAGACTTACGTCATTTATTATGTCATCAAGGGTCATATCGGTCTTGCAATCAGGTGAGTATTTCCAATCATCATACCACGCCACAGAGCCGTCATCAAAGACCACCGCCAAATAAACGCTTGGTGACAAGTCCTTTATTGAATAAATATCCGCTTTTGTTGTTTCCTTTTTGTTTGTCTCATAGTTTTCCGTTTCAAGAGTCATGGTGGTGAGCTTGCTGTCAAGAAAAGACTTATCAACATGTCCCATTGAAACATATTCCACATCGTTATATTCAAACGTCTCATATTTTGCATTCATTGCATATTCGTCCCAAGGAACTCTATATGACACTGTTGCTTCCTCGTCTGCCATCTGCTGGTCAGCCGCAGACTTTGCCTTTATATCTCTGTCCGACCTGCCTGCAAACATCATAACACCCGTCGCCGCAGCGATAACACCGCAAGCCGCCACAGCCGCCCACTTTGTCCATATGTTTTTTATCTTTATGCCGCTGCCGCTCTGTCTGCATTCTTCAATGTAATGCTCGTCAGCATTTTCCAAAGCCTTGAAAATATCCTCTCCTGTTGTTTTCATAAAAGAACTCCCTCCTTTTCAAGCAAAGCCTTTAACTTATTTCTGCTTCTGAAAAGGCTCGCCTTAACTGTGTTCAGGTTCATAGCATACTTTTTTGATATCTCTTTTATAGGCGTTGCAAACCAATATCGCTGGAGAAATATATTTCTGTCTCTCTCCTGCAACTCACCAAGAAATTCGTTTATAAGCCCCTCCAGGTGTATCCCGTCGCAAAGGCTCTCGGTGGTGTCTTTGTCGGGTATGCACTCGTCAAGCTCCTCCAATACCGCCGCTATCTCGCCTTTTCCACGCTTTGCGGTCTTTGACGCACGGTATCTGTCAAATGCGATATTTCTTGTTATCCGCCCGAAAAATGCCGACAGCATTTTAGGTTTCTGCGGCGGTATCGAGTTCCACGCCCTGAGCCAAGTTTCGTTCACGCACTCCTCCGTGTCCTCCCTGACTCCAAGAATATTGTAGCCCACAGAATAACAGTATCCGCCGTATTTTATATCCGATTGTGAAATAGCCTGCTGATCTCTGCTTTCATAAAGCTCAATTATCCTGCTGTCCTCCATTTTTCCGCCCCCTTACATTTAAGCAACACCTCACAAGGCACGCCTAACTTCATTGAAAGTCCTTTCACCTATAATGACGAGATATCCGCCAAAAGGTTTTATGAAAACATAAAATAATTATAACATATGATAAAAAATTATGCAACACAAAAACGGCGTCCCACATCACTATGGAAACGCCGTTTATATGAAGAATGATTTTATGACAACTCGTTAAGAAGATCCATGTACAATTCATTGTAATCTGTTCTGTTGTCTTTCAGGAATGAGATAGCCGCACGAGGGTGGCGGTTGAGCGCACCTGTGAGCATATAAGGCACGTCATAGCCCCACTGTGAACCTTTTGCCCTCTCCTCAGCAACGTACTTTTCAACAAATTTCAGTGTAGGAGTAAGCTTGTAGTTAGGGTTTCTCAGGAAGCTGAGCATCTGCTCCATAAAGCAGTTTCCTGCACCTCTGCCCATTCCGCTCATTGTAGCGTCCGCAAAGCTTGCGCCGTGAGAAATGCTCTCGATAGTGTTTGCAAAAGCGAGCTGTTGGTTGTTGTGCATATGAACGCCCACCTTTTTGCCACTAGCCTCAGCCACCTCGCAATACTGCGCAGTAAGTCTTCTCACCTGCTCTGGGAAAAGTGAGCCGTAGCTGTCAACAAGATAAATAACGTCAACAGGGCTTTTTGCCACAAGGTCAAGAGCCTGTGCGATATCGTCCTCACGGCTTGCAGAAACAGCCATGATGTTGATAGTAGTTTCATAGCCCATGTCGTGGCAGTAGTTTATCATCTCCAGCGCACCAGGCATCTGATGAGTATATGTTGCGATCCTTATCATGTCGATAACGCTCTCACTCTTTGGCAGGATATCTTTCTTGAAATCACATCTGCCAACGTCAGCCATAACAGAAAGTTTCAGCGGACTGTCATTCTCACCAACGATAGCCCTGATATCCTCCTCATCACAGAACTTCCACTTACCGAACCCCTTGACGTCAAAAAGCTCCTTAGAAGCCTTGTAGCCGAACTCCATGTATTCAACGCCTGATTTTATGTTAGTTTTATAGAGTTCTTTTACAAACTCGTCTGAAAATCCAAAATTATTTACAAGACCTCCGTCACGGATAGTTGCGTCCAGAAGCTTTATATCAGGACGATATGACATAAGGTCACCTTTCTGATTTATCGTCTTTGCCTGATTTGCCATTGTGATTACTTCCTTTCCAAAAGCAGGTACTTATCACGCCTGTATAAAATTTATCACTTTAAAGATTTTATGCTTTTAAGCTTTTATGTATTAAAGTATAGCATCGTTTTTGCTATATGTCAATAGAATA
>OHHC01000338.1_pt1 | contig 21139 bp, 16 predicted proteins | sample 1606381 | NCBI WGS metagenome assembly OHHC01 (sample SAMEA3879581, study PRJEB24766) | human gut metagenome | biome: human-associated habitat; feature: feces | place: USA | collected 1985/1987 | reverse complement strand
TCAAGAGTCTCACTGTTTAATGCATTAAGAGCAGCCGGTCTTGAGATTGCAAGTACTGCAATCTGATCTGCTACGTCAAGTGTTAAATTTTTGAACTCGCTCATTGTATAAATCCTCCTTAAAAAACCTATGTATAACCGACATTTCTGTCGTAATTTATAAAAAAATAGTAACACTTTGACAAATTTTTGTCAATGTCTGAATGACCTTTTTCAATAATATTTACCGTTTAATTTAATATACAAAATTTAAGGAGACAGTCTGCTTAATGCAAACTGCCTCCCGCCTTAGAAATAATATAATCAAATTATTTAATTAAATTAAATCAAAACTCAAATTACATAAGTCCATGTGTCCTGTTGTAAGCATTGCAGATCATATTTGAGTTCTTGATAAGGATATGCATAGCGATGAATGGTCCGATTCCACAGATAAGTGTACCAAATATGCACCACATCAAAACAGTGGTTCCATTCTCCTGAATGACAAGTCCGTATCTGCCTGCATTATTTGCCAGTCTGTTGCCCAGCTTGTAGTACCAGTACCATGCATAGATACCGCATGTAATCATTGAAAGCAGGATAAATGCTACGAGACCTGATGTATTCTCGCCATCTCCATCACATGCTATATTGACATCATGAGCCATCTTGTAGATGAAATAATATCCATAAATACCACATGTAATAATAGACAGGATGATGTATGAGGCAAGACCTCTGTCATCCTTTAACTTCTCTCCCCTGTATGGCGGAGGAGTCTGACCACCATTGTTCTGGTAGCCTGTATTGTACTGTCCGGCTCCGTTATTCTGGTAGCCTGCGTTGTACTGTCCGGCTCCGTTGTTCTGGTAGCCTCCATTGTACTGTCCACCTGCATTCTGCTGGTTTGCACTGTTTCCTGTGAAGGACTGCTTTACCTCATCAAATGCACTTCCAAGCTCCTGCTCTGCTGCATTGAAGACCTCTCCTGCTTTGTTGACAAAATCCTGTGCCTTGGAAACAGCTGCTCCACAGTATGGACAGAATTTTGTTGAATCAGGAATTTCTTTTCCACATTTCTCACAAAACATCTTCTTTCTCCTTTTTTATTTGCTTTTTATTACACGGATGATACGAAACAGGATATTGTTTTCCGGCTCAAAGACCACGACATCATCTCCTGACCATATCAATCTGCATATATAAACAATAGCAAACATAATGATGATTGTAAATATAATTATTTTATAAATTTTAATATTTATTTTAGATTTACACAAAAGCACTATTACCGCAATAGGCACAAGCCAAAAAAGCGGATGGTATGCAAATGCCTTTGCTATATCAAGCTGTAAAAATGCCATCCATGCCCTCGACATACCACAGCCTGCACATGATATTCCGGTGATGAACTTAATGGGGCATGTGATGCCTATCGACTCCATAGCTGTGTAAAGTACCACTACGGCTGTGACAGCACATATGAGCTCTTCTCTTCCATTTTTTCTTTTATTTTTTCCTTTATTGTCCATACAAATGTTATCTCAAAAAGTATGCACTGTAAGGTGGCAGCTCAAGGCCACCGTTTAAAGTAACCTGCTCACCTGTAATCAGGTCTGTTGCATCACCCTTTCCCATATCAAAGCCTGCGAAAAACGGCTGGTCTGCGGCATTGATGCACACGAATACCCTTTCGCCATCACATTCACGACCAAAAACACACTGGCCGTTTGTGAGCACAACCGAATAGAAATTACCATAGCATAGTGCCTTTGACTGCTTCTTTGCCTCTGTGAGCTTTGAAATCCACTCAGTCAGTTCATTCCACTGTGGGGCTTCAAAGCATGCCCTAAGCGCCGGGTCACCGTCTTCTTTTTTTGCCTTCTCTCCCCACTCACTGCCATAGTACACACAAGGGATGCCCGGCATACCAAATGCAAGTGCATAGATTAGTGGCAGATGCTTTTCATTGGTCAGTATGCTTGCCACTCTTGTCACATCATGATTGTCCACAAATGACAGCAGGTGCTTACCCTTGTAGAGAGTCCATTGCTCCGGTCCGAACTGTCTGAGAAGCGAATGATTTATCTCAAACATATTCATGGAATTAAAGCTCGAGTACAGACCCTTATAGCACTCATAGTTCGTTACCGAGTGAAGCATCGCATCATTCATAATCTGGTTGTAGTCACCATGCAGTGTCTCTCCCACCAGGAAGAAATCCGGCTTTAGTGAGTCGCAGAACTCCCTTAGTCTTCTGAGGAAATCATGGTCGAGGCAGTATGCCACATCAAGTCTCAGCCCGTCTATATCAAACTCGTCTACCCAGCCCTTTATCGCTGAAAAGATATGCTGGATTACATCCTCATTTCTCAGATTAAGCTTGACCAGATCATAGTTTCCTTCCCAGCCCTCGTACCACAATCCATCATTATAGTTTGAGTTGCCGTCAAAGGCTATACGGCCAAACCAGTTTACATATGGTGAGCTTTCTCTGTTTTTAAGCACATCCTGGAACGCCCAAAAACCTCTTCCCACATGATTGAACACACCATCCAGCACCACCCTTATGCCGTCCTTGTGCAGATTATCACAGACCTGTGCGAAGTCCTCGTTTGTGCCAAGCCTTGTGTCTATTTTTGTATAATCCCTTGTATTATATCCGTGTGTATCAGATTCAAACACCGGTGAAAAATAGATTGCATCAGCCCCAAGCTTTTTGATATGAGGTATCCAGTCATTTACTTTCAGAATTCTGTGCTCCAAAACACCATCATTCTCAAATGGTGCCCCACAGAAGCCTAACGGATAAATCTGATAAAATACGCTTTCATATGCCCACATTATTTTGTCCTCCTTGATAGTTGTGTAGTGGTTTTGTACCTGTTATCTATTATACACAATTATGTACTTATATGCTACATTTTTTTGTTACTTTTTACCTACATTAAGTATTTTGTTACCTTGTATAATTAAATTTCTAATAGAAATTCCTGTAGACAACACATGCAATAACCACATGGATAAAGAAAATAAGCGGCATCCCCTTTACAAAATACCAATGCTTTGTCTTATGCCTGAAGGCATACATCCCAGCCCAGGTACCGGCGCTTCCGCCCAGCAGGCTGAGCCCAAATAATGTCTTCTCCGGGATGCGCCATGCGTGTGCCTTGGCCTTACACTTGTCAATTCCCATCGCAGCAAAGCCTGCTATATTCATAAGAAGCAGATAAATCAGAAAAATTTTCATATAAATAATGCTCCATTCTATTACTCCGCACATAAATTTATAAATATATAAACATATCTGCATATATTAATAAGTCCACAAAAAACAATAGCCCAGCCTTTAAAGGCCGGGCCATAAATTAATTATTAATTCTTAGCTTTTTTAGAAACCTTAGCCGGTGCAGCCGCCTGCTTTTTGATGGCGCTCTTGCCCAGATAAAGCTTCATAACATACCACAGCTCTGTAGCGATGCAGATTGAAGAATATGTTCCGCAAAGCACACCTACCATGAGTGGTAATGAGAACTCTCTGATTGATGTATGACCAAAGATAAAGAGTAACAATACCATAACAAATGTAGTAAGCGAAGTATTGATGCTTCGTGAAAGTGTCTGTGTAAGGGACTCGTTTGCTATATCAGCAAGCTCATCTGCTGAGTACTTCTTGATACCGTGAAGGTTCTCACGGATACGGTCAAAGATAACGATTGTATCGTTGACTGAGTAACCTACGATTGTAAGTATACATGCGATAAACGTACTGCCGACTGAGATTCTGATAAGTGCATATGCTGTGACTACAACAAGCACATCATGTACCAGCGCAAGGATAGCACTTGAAGCAAATCTGATGTCCTTGAATCTGAACCAGATATATAACAGCATGAAAATACATGAAATAATAACTGCCTTTACAGCGTTTGTTCTCATCTCTCCACTGATTGTTGAGCTGATACTCTGAGTCTCTATAGTTGATGCATCAACATTGAAATCCTTCTCAAGAAGAGCTGCGAGATCCTGTCTCTCATCGAGTGAAAGTGTACGTGTCTTTAATGTGACATCATGGCTGCCCTGGACTGTAGTAACCTGCACTGCACTATTGCCAAGGAGCTTTGATACTGAAGGCACGATGTCCTTCTCAACCTCTGCGGCTGTATAATCCTTGCCAAAGTCTGCTGTGGTTGATGTACCACCTACGAACTCAAGGCTGTAGTTTAATGCATTGCCGCTTGTAGCACCGAAATAAATCATGCCGCCAATACCTGCAAGTATAACTACACCTGAGATAACAAAGTATTTAACTCTGTTCTGTACAAATCTGATAACCTTTCTCTTCTTTGCCTTGCCGTAGAACTTCTCAGCTCTGACACCGACACCGTAAAATGCTCTTGTAAGGTATTTTGCAATAAAAAGAGCTGTAAACAGTGACAGAATAATTGAAATCATAAGTGTGTATGCAAAGCCCTTTACTGTACCTGAACCGAGCACCATAAGCACAAGTGCTGCGATAAAGGTTGTAACCTGTCCATCGAGGATGGCTGAAAGAGCCTTCTTGTAGCCCTCATTTACTGCAGCAAGCACTGATTTGCCACCTGCGATTTCCTCACGGATACGGGCAAATACGATAACGTTTGCATCTACTGCCATACCGATACCAAGGATGATACCCGCGATACCCGGCAGTGTAAGTGTAATCTCAAACCAGTAAATAAACAGTACTGTAAGCATTGAGTAGAGTGCAAGTCCGATAGATGCAACCACACCGAGTATACCATAGAGCACAATCATGAATATCATGATTAAGATAATTCCGATAATTGCAGCCTTTACTGCATTTGTGAGCGCTGTTCCACCGAGCTGTGCGCCAACAACATTTGACTCTAACTCCTCGAGCTGGAGGTTGATGGCTCCGACACGGATAAATGTTGCAAGGCTTGTTGCCTCGTCGTAATCCTTCATTCCGTTGATTACACAGTTACCATCTGAGATAACGGCGCTTACTGTAGGAACGCTGATGAAATGATCATCATAGTATATACCGATTGACTGTCCTGCATCCTTTGCCTTCTTTGTGGCATCTGCCCATGTGTCAATAGCCTTATCCTTGAGCTTTAATGAAACAACAGGCTCCTTGGTTGATGTAGATGATGACTGGTCATACTGGGCGCTTGCATCCTTTACATCGTTACCATCGAGGATGACTGAGCCATTGGCCTTTAAGGTGTCAATATCATAGTTGAGCTTGTAGCCGCCCTCAACCGATGTGTCCTGTGTATAGTTGGCATTTCCGTCACTGTCATACTGGGCGATGAAGTACAGTGATCCCGGACTTCCAAGATCCTCGAGTACCTTGTTAGGGTCGTCAACACCCGGAATCTCTACAGTGATACGGTCATCCCCGCTCTTGTATACAGAGTACTCTGTTGTGTAGCTCTCTGCACGCTCCTCGAGCTTTGCGATAGTATCATTTACATCCTTGTCTGAAGGATTCTTGTCCTTGATATGGTAGGTGATTGAAACACCACCTGAGAGGTCGAGACCAAGCTTGATATTCTGATAATCCTTATCCTTGGTGCTCTCACCATTAGCAGTTGCCTCCTGCTTTTGCTTTGTGTCGGTGATTACTGCAGTGGAATACCAGCCCAGCAAGCCGATACAAATGACTGCCACAAGGATAATCACCCAACTCTTTCCTTTTTTCATTTTCTTATACCTTCCTGTCATTTTGCTACCATCCATATAGGTATACAGATGGCAAATATATTCGCACACGGGTCACAAATACCGCTATCCGTTTCCCGTGACAAATTCAAATTATTGTGCATCATCTGCCATATCAGCCTCTGCTGCCTTAATCATGATAGCGCACTCTATACGCTTCTTCTGCAGCTCGCAGCCTAAATCATAGGCATCAGTGATTGTGCCGTGGAAGTTGTATGAGTTGGCGGCACAGCCACCGCTGCAATAGAATCTGGCAAAACAGTTGCGACATTTTTCCTTGGCATAAACATTACAGCACTTAAACTCATCCTGGATGTCAGTGGCCTTGATGCCATCCCAGACATTACCCATAAGGAAGTCCTCATTGCCCACAAACTGGTGGCATGGATATAAATCTCCCCATGGAGTCACTGCCAGGTACTCTGTTCCTGAGCCACAGCCGGAAAGACGCTTATATACACAAGGTCCTCCCTCTAAATCTATCATAAAATGGAAGAAATTGAAGCCGTTTCCTGCCTTGTTTCTCTTTACCATCTCTGCTGCAAGTCTGTCGTACTCATCAAAGAGCACAGGTAAATCAGATTCCTTAAGTGCATACTCATCTGTAGGCTGTGCCACTACAGGCTCAACCGAAATCTGCTTGAAGCCTAAATCAGCCAGATGAAGCACATCCTTTGAAAAATCAGTATTGAAATGTGTGTATGTACCTCTCACATAGTACTTGTCCTGATGTCTGCTCTCTGCAAACTTCTGGAATTTCGGAACAATAAGGTCATAACTGCCAGCACCCTTTCTGAAAGGCCTCATGCGGTCATGAACCTCCTTGCGTCCGTCGATACTAAGGACTACATTGTCCATCTCTTTGTTGGCGAACTCCATAATCTCGTCATTTAAGAGCACACCGTTTGTGGTGAGTGTGAACCTGAAATGCTTGTCATGAAGCTTCTCCTGCTCTCTTCCATATGCCACAAGCTGCTTCACCACATCCCAGTTCATGAGAGGCTCTCCTCCAAAGAAGTCTACCTCTAAGTTTCTTCTGCTGCCTGAATTGGCAATCAGGAAATCAAGTGCCTGTTTTCCGGTCTCATAGCTCATGAGAGCTCGTCTGCCGTGATACTCGCCCTCCTCTGCAAAACAATATCTGCAGGCAAGGTTGCAGTCGTGCGCTATGTGAAGGCAAAGTGCCTTTACAACTGTCTGGCGCTTCTTGAAATCTATGATACGCTCTTTGTATGTATCTTCTGTGAAGAGCTCTTCATTATCCTTAAGCTCATTTACTTCCTGTATTGCTTCTTCTATCTCCGTCTGTGGATACCTGTCCACAAGCTTTTCAATAATCTCCTTAGCTGAGTTGTCCTCAAACAGCTCAATAACGTCATATGTGACATCATCCACCACATGGATTGCGCCACTGTTGACATCTAAGACAATATTATAGCCGTTGTTCTTGTACTGATGAACCACTACAATATTCCTCTCTTTCTATACACATTTTAAAATTACACTGCGAAAAGAGTGTGCACCTATCAGCGCACACTCTTTAAATCCGCTTCACCTATGACTATTTGTACTGCTCACAAGTCTGGTTTCCAACTGTACAAGATGTCTTGCAAGCTGACTGGCATGATGTCTGGCACTCGCCACATCCGCCCTTTTTAACAGTGTTCTGTAATTTTCTTGTATTTAATGTCTTTACGTGTTTCATTTTTATCTCCTTTTCATTTAACGATGTCTGATTGACACATCATATTTACTTTCAACATTATATCACAGCATTATCAATATGAAAAGTCCTTTTTTAGCGAAAAACAAGCGCTGAAAACATTACCAGAAGGAGTATTATCAAAAGCTCGAATATATTTTTTGATTCACCTATATCTATGACCACTGTTGCTATCACATACGTTATCCAGTATGCTACGACCGTCACCCTGATAAAACGTCTGCGGTGAAAGCAGCATTTGAGCAAAAATCCGCACACAAGCCCCACCACTATATTGACCGCCATTGAGAGTGCAAAGCTTATCCACTCCGCCATGTCGACAAAGCACTGTACTATGGAAAGTATGATAAGGCACAAAAGCGCCGTAAGATGCATGATACATATTGTTATCACAGGACCTTTGATTTTTCTCCACATAAAAACGCCCTCCACACATCATATATATGTGCAAAGGGCAGTAATTATTCATGTATGAAATTCATTCGTGATTACAGCTCACAGTTATTAACTGTTCTAGGGAATGGGATAACGTCACGGATATTGCCCATGCCGGTAAGATACATTACGCATCTCTCAAAGCCCAGTCCAAAGCCTGCGTGTCTTGCAGAGCCGTATTTTCTTAAGTCAAGGTAGAACTTGTAGTCATCCTCTGAAAGTCCAAGCTCATTTATTCTGGCAAGAAGCTTGTCGTAATCATCCTCTCTCTGGCTTCCACCGATGATTTCTCCGATTCCCGGTACAAGACAGTCAACTGCTGCAACAGTCTTTCCGTCGTCATTCAGCTTCATGTAGAAGGCCTTTATCTCCTTCGGATAATCTGTGACAAATACAGGGCGCTTATAAATCTGCTCTGTGAGGTATCTCTCATGCTCTGTCTGTAAATCACAGCCCCATGATACCTTGTAATCAAACTTGTCATTGTGTTTTGAAAGGATATCTATAGCCTCTGTATATGTCACACGGGCAAAATCATTTTCAACAACATTTCTTAATCTGTCAAGGAGTCCCTTGTCCACGAAATTGTTGAAAAATGCCATCTCCTCAGGTGCATTTTCAAGCACATAGTTGATAACATACTTGAGCATGCTCTCTGCAAGCATCATATCATCCTCAAGGTCTGCAAAAGCAATCTCAGGCTCAATCATCCAGAACTCTGCCGCATGACGTGTGGTGTTTGAATTCTCCGCACGGAAGGTAGGTCCGAAGGTGTAGATATTCTTGAATGCCATAGCATATGTCTCGCCGTTTAACTGTCCTGAAACAGTAAGGTTGGTAGGTTTATTAAAGAAATCCTTTGAGAAATCCACCTTTCCTTCCTCTGTCATAGGGAGATTGTTCAAATCAAGTGTGGTCACCTGGAACATCTCTCCTGCACCCTCACAGTCACTTCCTGTGATAAGCGGTGTGTGCACGTACACAAAATCCCTCTCCTGAAAGAATTTGTGAATAGCATATGCGCAGAGTGAACGCACTCTGAAAACTGCCTCAAAAGTATTGGTACGAGGTCTTAAGTGTGAGATTGTACGAAGATACTCAAATGTATGTCTCTTCTTCTGCAGAGGATAATCCGGTGTGGATGCACCCTCAACAGTCACCTCAGTAGCCTGAATCTCAAATGGCTGCTTTGCATCCGGAGTGAGCACAAGTGTACCCCTTACGATAATTGCAGCTCCGACATTGATCTTGCCAACCTCATCATAGTTGTCTAAGCCATTTCCGTATACAACCTGGATTGGCTCAAAAAATGTACCGTCGTTTACCACGATAAATCCAAAATTCTTTGAATTACGATTGCTTCTGACCCATCCTCCGATAGTCACCTCTTTGTCAGCGAATTTGTCCTTGTTGCGGAAAATCTCGCGTATGTTTGTAAGTTCCATTATCTAATCCTCCATTTAAGCTGCCTGCGCATCACCACAGACAGCATATTTATCGTTATTATTCGGCATCCGCGCTGCCACTTGAAGTATCCGGCGCTGCACTGCCATCCTCAAATGTCACATTTGCTTTCTCTGTGACTGTATCGATAGCCTTGTTTACAAGGTACTGGTTCTTAAGGTATGTCTTTCCCTCATCCTTGTGTCCGCTTCCAAAATACTTGTATACCTCAGAAGCCTTGCTGAACTGACCATTGCTGGCTGATACGATGTAATCTACATAGCTGTTGAAGGCATCATCATCCATCTTGATATTTTCCTTCTCAGCGATAAGTCCAAAGATGAACTCTGTCTTTATCTGGTCTGTCAGATTCTCCTTCCACTTCTCTGTGGCCTGATCCACTGTCATGTTGTAGTTGGACTTTAAATATTTCTTAAGTGTCTGTCCATCCTTGACATTTTCTTTGGTAAATGAAGCAATATACTCATTGAGTCTGGCCTGTAGATACTCATCAGGAATCTCGACTGTGCTGTTTTCAATCATGTAGCTCTTTATCTTGTCCACCTCAGCGCTGTAGAGCTGTTGCTTCAAATCCTTCTCAATCTGTGTGGTAAGCTGGGCATTAGTTGTCACCCCTGCCTTTCCAAACACTGTGTTAACCTGCTCGTCTGTCATATCAGCAAGTGCAACAGGATCTGCTGAGTAAATGCCCTTTACTGTATACTCAAATGTAACTGTCTGTCCGTTTAAGTCGTCATTGCCATAATCCTCAGGGAATGTCACGTCACCCTTAACCTTGTCACCCACCTTGGCTCCGATTATAGGCTTTGTAAATCCATCAATAAAGGATGAACCGCCGACCTGGCTGTTATTTGTCACATCAAGCATCACATCTGTAGCAGAACCACCATCAAATGCTTTGCCATCCTTATATCCTGTGTAATCAACCTTGACATAATCGCCATCTGCAACTGTATCACGATCTGTAACCTGCTTGTACGCATCTGCACCATATGACTGAAGCACATTTGTCAGATATGTCTGCTTTGCTGTATCGTTTATCTCATAATCGTTTGAGACTGTAATTGCAACACCTGAATAGTCTGCAAGCTTTGTAACCTGCTTTGCGTAGTCTATGTCAAACTGTCCGCTTCGCATCGTCTCGCTGCCGACCTCGGTGCCTGCCTCTGTTGCGCTCTTTGAGCCATCCTTTTTGCTCTTGTTGCTTATCACAGCAACAAGCGCAATAATTACCACGATAAGTGCAATCACAATCACTGCTATGACTGCCTTCTTACCTGTATTCTTTTTCTCACTCATTGGAATCCTCCTGAAATCTGTAAGTCATGTTATTTATATGTACAATGCCCTGCCACGGCAAAAACGCATCCGCAAAACACTATACCTGTCTACAATATCACATATCAGGTCAAATTACAACGAGTGAAATTTTCTTTATCTTTGCAAACACCGGAGGAGTATGCATCCTAAGCCCTACTGTCACCCTGGCATTCTTTTGCAGCCTTACCGGCTTAAGCAGATGTGTCGCAAACCTGACATCAGCCGGGAAAATGTTGCTTGTATATGTATGAACGCCGCTTTCATCCTCCACATCCATAAACAGCTCGACCTCGACACCTGTTGTATTGGTTCCTCTATAGTCAACCGCTGCTATATACTCACCGGTATATTCAATATCCACCGTCTGGCTTATCGAATAGTCAAAATTGGCATCTGAAGAGATAAACACTCCATCCTTACCCAGTGTATACTGTCTTTCTTCGAGGCTTGTCTCAATCTGCCAATTATTAAATCCATCCTTAAATTCAGGATTTGAGATTAGATTTCCATGAATCATAAGAAGCTTCATGAAATCCTCCACCTCCGGTGTTTCTTCATACTCATAAAGTGATTCAATATACTTATCAAGCTCTTTAATCGGAGGATTTTTCGGATCAAAGTCCCTGATTGCATCCCAGCCCGGCAAAGCCCTGCCATGCTCGTCAAACATACCCATATTCTCAAACCAGGTTCCCATGCCTTTACCAGGCACACCGACAGGCTCCCAGTAGTATACACCGGTCTTTCCGGTATCTTTTGACACCTCTGCTGCTATCTGCATGATTATTTCAAGAGACTTCTTCTGCTCTGCGCTGCCTGCATCAAGGCCTGCAGTCTCCATGAGTTCCTTCGAGATATGATCTCCTTTGCAATGTCTCCACGGATGAGCTGTCTCCACAATATAAACCGGCAGATTATATAATTTTATGAGCCTGCTCATAGTATCCTTCAAATCCATGAAGGTACCATGCCAGAACGAATAAAAGGAAAGGCCAATCGCGTCAATCGGCAGCATGCCCGCATTAAACATAGAATCAAGCCACGGCATAATACAGTTATATCTGCCTCCCTGATCCAGATGAATCATGACCTTTGTCTCCGGGAGCAGCTCCCTGACAGCTCTGATTTCCTCATTTACAAGCGCAGCCAGCTGCCTGTACTGTGGCACTGCACCATCCGGAAACAGCATACCACTCCTTATTTCATTGCCAATCTGAACCATATCCGGCGCACAATCCATGATTTTTAATCTGTATAGCACATCATATGTGTACTTGTGCACTGCCTCCTTCAGCTCATCAAAGCTTAAATTCTTCCACGCATCAGGCTTATTCTGCTGTCCCGGATCTGCCCAGTAATCCGAATAATGAAAATCAAGCAGAAAATGCATTTTGTATTTTTTAATGACATGAGCCATCTCGAGAACATATGTAAGACTGCAATACCCCTTAGACTCCGGCACCTTATCAGGCTCATTCCATATGCGCAGACGGACTGAATTTACATTATTCAGCTTTAAAAATCAAATACCCTGCACTCATGACCTTCCCTATCCATTATTTGTATATTATTGTCAACCATCATAGGAACGGATGAAATATCCACTCCCTTTAAGAAATTGCTATCCTTTTTCTGCTTGTGCTGCTGCTTAAGCTGATACATCTTTGTGTCAGCACTTACGAGATAATCGTCAAAGCTCTTACCACTGCCCGGCTTCGTATATATGATGCCGTGACTGATAAACAGGCTGTGCTGCTCCATGATATCATACACGCGCTTTATATACTTCTCAGCAGTGTCATGTCTGTCCCCGGGGATAAACACGATAAATTCATCTCCACCGAATCTATATACCATACTTTCTTCAGGCTTTTGCTCATCAAGCACCCTCGCCACAGTCTTTAAAAGCTCGTCACCGTACTGGTGTCCGTATGTATCATTTATGTCCTTGAAATCATCCACATCGAGAAATACTATGGTGCAGCCGACATTTTGAGCTTCAAGCTCAGCAAACATAGGAATGACCATCTCATTGCATGCCACACGATTGTATAGGCCTGTGAGCGCATCATGGTTGTAGAGATTCTTAAGCTCATTATTTGTATTCTCAAGCACCTTTTGCTTAAAAAGATTCTCAAGCTTCTTGAGCAGGGCAGACTGTATATCAAACTGCTCAGGATGGTCGTACAAAAACTCAGGATTCCTGAGTATTACATAGCCCACTATCTCGTCCCTGAAATGCAGCGAGCAATACATATAGCAGGTGTTTTTATTTACACTCTGCATGTACTGCATAAGGTCATTTACACTCTTAAACTCAAGCTTTCCATTGTCCTTGTCATCCGCATAGAGTACAACCTCGTCGTCAATATCATAGCCATGCTTCCTAAAGTGTGCATTGTTCCTTGCAGCTGCCAGATCAGAAACACCGACCACATACACTCCGTCACACTTCATGCTCTGTATATAGTCAGAGTATCTCTCAAACAAATCATAGTATTCATTGCACTCCTCGAGCTCTTTCTGGAGGATCATTACTGCATCCTCCTCCTGCTCTCTTGCAACGGAGCCTTTGATAATATTCTTTATGTAATTACGATAATCCACTCTGCCGGTATTAGGGCATCCGCAGCTCTCAGCCGGGATAAACTCAGAATCAAGGTATTTATCAGAAGCATCGCCCGTGCCATTCCAAAGCGCCTTAAATATCTCAAGAACTTTTCTGCCTATATTGCCCCTGTTGTGCTCCACTGTTGTAATCTGTGGGTTAAAGTACGCAGCCTTATCCAGATTGTCAAAGCCTGTGACCTTAAAATCCTGTGGTACCTTGTATCCGAGAACCTCTGCTGTCGCACACAGTCCTGCTGCTATATTGTCATTTGCACATAAAAACACATCCGGTAACGGTTTTTTGCTCTCGTGCCAATCACTCATATACCTGACACCCGTCTGATAATCAAAATCACCAAACATATACTTATCAGCTGTAAGTGGTATGCCATAATCACTTAAAGCCTTCTTGAAAGCCTCAAAACGCATTCTGTTCTCATAATGATACGGCGGACCACCTGCAAACACAAAGCTTTTGCAGCCATGCTCATAGTACATATGATCCATCACCTTGCGAAACAGCCTCTTATTGTCGTCGCCCACATAGTAAAACCCATCAACCTTATACCCGATACTCACTACCGGCACATTTACCGACTGAAGCTTTCTGACCATATAATGTATCTCATCCTGGTTAATCGTATTGGTGCAGTCAAATACCACTCCGTCGAAGCTGTTTAAATCAGGCAAATCGTTCAGCGCATACTCGCCTTTGTTAAACTTTGGATCTTGACTCCAGGTTCCATTGGTGTTGTAAAAATACATGCACACATCCAGTCCCAGCTCTTTAGAGCCTTCCATGATACCCTCAACCCACGAATATGTTACATATCTTCTCCAGCCATCAGCCAGAAGAGCAATTTTCTTCATTAATAAATACCCCTTTGCGTCTTCTAAAGAGTTTTTCCAAGATATAGTTCTATTATACTACGGTTTTACCTATTCTTGCAATAAAGATTGATTTTTTTTAGCATATTTGATAAAATTAATTTAAATAAGCAAATTTTTAGGAGGGATACGTTTTGAATCCAGCATTAATCGTACTTATTGTTATCGCAGTAGTGCTTGTGGTAGCATTTATAGTATTAACAATCCTCGGTAAAAAAGCACAAAAAAGAAAGGAAGAGCAGGACGAGCAGATAGCTGCAGCATCACAGACTGTCAATATGCTAATCATCGACAAAAAGCGTATGAAGCTAAAGGATGCCGGTCTCCCACAGCAGATTATTGAGCAGACACCAAAGCTTATGCGCCGCTCAAAGCTGCCTGTAGTCAAGGCCAAGGTCGGACCAAGAGTCATGTCTCTTATCGCAGACGAGCAGATCTTTGATGAGATTCCTTTAAAGAAAGAAGTTAAGGCTTCTGTCAGCGGTATCTACATCACAGCTGTCCGCGGTATCAGAGGACCTCTTGAGAAGCCTAAGAAGAAAAAAGGCTTCCGTGCAAGAATGGCAGAAAACTACAGCAAGGCCAACGAACAGCTCAAGGCTGAGGAGGCTGCAAAGGCTGAAAGAAAAGCTGCTAAAGCGGCTGCCAAAAAGGCCAAGCAGAAATAATATCATGATTTAATTTTCATGTACATAAACAGAGCATGTGGGATGGCTTTCATCCTCACATGCTCTGTTTTTTATATGCTCTATCCATATATGCTTTATATATTTTTTACCCCATAGGCTTGGCAGACTTTTATGCAATTTTGACTGCTGCTCCTTTTTTCTTCACAGCTATATTGATGTGACAGTCGCCTACAAATTCATAGTTGACATCAAGTGCATACTTTACCTCTGCCCTTATCTCGTCCTCAGTCTCCTTTACCTCTATGCTTGTGGCATCAATACCTATCTGGATACTTCCAAACGGTGTATAATAATATGTCAGGTTTTTCTTTCCCTTCTCAAATATCATATGTACACTCATAGGTCCCTTGCGGGTGAACTCAAGATAATTGTCATTGAATTTAAGCATATTTTTGAGTGTCTGGGTCTCACCCTCCATTATCTCCTCAAAAAGCACATAGTGCTTGTTATTTCTTATATAATACTCTCCCGGGGCAATCACCTCTACCGCATCCGACTGCTGGTCCGGTGCGAGCTGTAAGCCCTTTAATGATACTACTACATCCTTTGTCATTTCTTTCTCCTTATCCTCTTGCATATCTAAATTAATTCACGCTTAAATAATTTCTCATCACATATTTTCTTTTAATATATTTTTTCAGCATGAATATACTAACTGTTTTATCTGAAAATATCAAGGATTTTTAGTTTTATTTCATATTTTCCACTGTCAAATATGCTCTCATACTCGTCCGGAGTGAGTACCTCCTTAAGATTTTCCTTTGCTTCGTCCTCCACCACCTCGTACACACTGCCCCTAAAGCACATGTTTGGATACAGCACGCACCACCAGTTAGGGAACTAAAATGTAGCCAGTTCCCCTCATGCGTTGATTTTACTGGGTTTAACTGTATACAAAACTGTGTTTACTGTTACTATCTTTCATTCTTTTCCAAAATAGCTTTGAAGCATAGGCCACATTATTTTCATATATGACACAAAGCTCAGCTCTACTTGTGCTTCATTAAACCATCCAACCATAAAGCTATTTATCTCTTCAAATAATACTTTTGAAAGTTTCTGAATAATAATTGTGTTATCCACTTCTTCAGTATAATCTTTCGTATACATTTTACATATAGAACGCACTCCAAAATAATTATATAGCACACCTACCGTTGTTTTTAATGCTTCAATATCTCTTGGAAAATCTGTTCTATTCATCATATTCACTACTAATTGATGTCTTGAGTTTAGGTAATTCCTAACTGTACTATTACCTATTTCAACATCAACTGTAAATGAAAAATCTTGAGTTTGTATACTATCTGCTCCTAACATTATCATCAATTCAACTTGTGCTGCATGATATTCTGTATAACCAGACAAAGCCATATATTTCCAAGAATCTTGCTTTGCATACATTTCCGTATCTAAAATATGCGTAAATTCATGAAACACAATATACCTTGGTATTTCCGAACTTTTGCATATCCTTAATATATGTTCATCTGTTTTCGTATTATAGTAAGCTTGGGCGGCTGAAGCGAATCCTGCTGCATCGCTTTCCTCAACATTAATTTCAAAAAAATCTATCTTATACTGTGGTAATTTCTCAATTTCCATAAACTCAATATATTCTTTTTCATATTCTTTAATTAAATTTTTAATTTGTATTTCTGTCATATTGTTTTATACCTCATATCAAAGTTAGCATTTCACTTTTAGTATACCATAAAACAATCCCATTCTCATTCTATATGTTTTATCCTCAACGATGAAAAGATGTGTCTACACACATCTCTTCCATCTCATTATTTTCAATGTTATAAGTTCTTAATAAAATTCAAATCCTGTTTCCGTAATGCCTTCTGTAACTTTTCGTTCTTTCTCTTCAGTTCCTTATTTTCTCTGCTCAGAGCTGCCACCTTCTGGTTCAACAGTTCAATCTGTTTTTCCATCGCCATGTTCAGAATTTCTCTTCTTGGATCTATCATTCCGGCCTGTTGCTCTACTGCTTGGTTCAATGTATCCCGGACGGTTGGATTTTTATAAAAGAATCCTCTCGACAATCCAGTTTTCTTCATCAGCTTTGGAACGCTGATACGTTCTTTATTTGCCAGCATATCTTGTATTGCTTGCAGTGCCAGTTCAATTTTCTCTTTACTTTTTCTCTGATTTTCCTCAATCATCTTGTCGTATTTGCTCATATTCTTCACCCCATCTTGCCAGACTCATATATATGATGTCACTCATCATCTGTCTTACTTCTCTGGTTTCGTCTGCCATTCTTTGATTGCTCATTTTCCGGTAATGCTGTACATTATTCAGTCTTTTATGCCCCAACAGTCTCGCTATCGTCCAGTCATCCAGATGCATTTCTGTAAGTTTGACGCCATAGTAGTGCCGGAACATGTGCGTTCCAAACCCGAATAATTCGCCATGATCATCTTTCAACTGCTTTTCCTGTATCATGGACATGACTTTTGTTTTTATAGCCATATACTGCATCGGGCGGTCAGGTTCTTTTTCATTAACAAATATGTATTCTGTATCACCGAACTTTTCCTGTGTATATTCAATAGAACTCTGTAACAGTTTTGCAAGTTCTTTACTGATCGGTTTTTTATATCTTTTAGTTTTAACTTGATATATTTCAATCATATCTTGGCCATTTTCTCTCGTCAGACAATCTGGTCTCAGTGTAAGGGTATCTGATATCCTAGTTCCAAGCATCTGATGTATCAGAAGACATCTTGCAATCTGTACATCCATCTGTGTAATTTCCGCATTCAGTCGTTTCATTTCATCATCAGAATACACTCTAAATTCTGCATTTACTTCCGGTGGAATATCCGTATTAATAAATAAATGCTCCAATCTTTCATAGCTGTAAATTTTTCCGATTGTCTCTAACTGTCGTCTTAATGAAATTACATAAGAACTATTCGCACTATGGGAAGTATCTTTTGTTGACAGATGTATCAAAAATTCTTCCAACACTTCTCTGTCTATTTCACTGCAGCTTTTTATTTTGGAATACTCTTTTTGGAGATATTCTGAGAATATCCTCATTATTGTCAATTCTCCCTGTACAGTTCCTATTGCTTCATACTGCAGATTCATATAAACAGCTTTCTTACATTCTTCCCGGATATCTGGCTGATATATTTTTCTGAAATCCAGTGTTTTTACATTATAAATTGGATTGGATCTGATTTTAATATCCAGATTTTTTAGTTCCCAAACATCTTTTTCTATCTCATCCCGTAAATCTTCTGGCCCTAAAAATTTCAGTACGTTTCTGAAATATAATATCGTCACTGCTTCGCCATAGCTTACTGTACCATACACACTCTTCTTTTCTTTTACAATAGTTATTCCCTGTTCTAACATCCAGCCTTTTAAAAGTGATATCCATTTTTCTGGATTTCTATCTCCAAGGCTTTTGATTCTCCGATTTATTCTGCTGTTCAAAAACTTTGCAATATGATTATAAGCTGTTCGATCCTGAATCAATGCTCTAAACGTTCCGTTTTTGCAGCGATACATAATATAACCTCGAAACTCTTCCTTTAATTCTTGCGTTGGAAGCAACGTTAAATCAAATTTTCCATTATCCTTACGTGTCCCTGTTTCTTGTAAATTGGGGAAATCGCTGAAGTATATAATATCATTTTCCATCTTTTTCCTCTTTCTTTAGCCATGATGCTAAACTACTTCCTTGCATTTCAAAGAACTCATCATTTGCTTTTGCAATCCTTTGCGGCATATAATCAATATACTGTCTTGTCATCTCTTCATAAGTATGTCCAAGATAATCCCTGATACTTTGCAGTGATACATGACTGTCATAAAACATAGTTGCTACTGTATGTCGATAATCGTGTGATTGAAATAAATATTCTCCATTTGCAATCTTATTTTCCCGGCACGCTTCTATCATCTGAGTTCGGAATGTACCATATAGACAAGCACCACCTCTGCTGTTTTTAAAAATGAATTCTTCAGGCTGAATTTCATGTTTTTTCAAGTATACTTTCATAATCTGATAAAGTGTCTGTGGGATTGGAATCCTTTTATAATTCTTCATTTTGACCTGATACACCTGAATCCAATAATCCTCGCCCTGCTGATAATAAGCATTTCCTTTCAATGTACACACTTCACTCGCCCGTAATCCTAGACACCACAGATGTAGGAACATACATCGTAATCGCTCTGGAAAAAGATATAATTTTTTCAAAATTTCCATATATACTGTTTCCTCAACGCTACGATCATGATGTACTACTACTTCTTTTTGTTGGAAATATTCAATTCGGAATGGCATTCTTGTAATATACTGTTTAACTTCCATGAATTTATAAAAATGACCGATACCGAAAATTCTTTCATTAAATCCCTTTGCCTGTATTCCCCGTTCTCGCAAGCCGTCTGCATACTTTTTTACTTCTGCGACAGTTGCATGAATCGCCAGTATCTTTTCTTGTTCCAGCAGTTCAATAAAATTTCTAATACATACAAATCTTCGTACAATCGTGCTGACTGCCTGTCCAGTAATTCCCAGTTCATATTTCATGTATGCCTGTAAAATTTCTCGATTCTGTATTTCCTTGACTTCCATAAAAGAAATGCTAATTAAGGATTTACTTTCGTCTATTCGATGTTTTCCAAGATGTAATCGTTCCAGATACCATACATTTGCTTCCCATTGGATCTGTTCCTGCTGCATAAACGCATCTCTTCTGCATTCACCTAAAATACTTCGTTGACTCGTTTCGGGAAAATTCTTTAAAATAGTTTCCACTTGTTCCATTTCCAGCAATCCAATATCCGTAATATTTAACTGAACACAAGAATCATAAAGAAGTTTTAAGGATTTTAACCTGACATTTCTATAAGCCTTAGACATTGAAGTATTGGCAATGATACGACTCAACGTATAAAAAATTTGTTTCTTTAAAACTTCTGAACAATTTTGTGTAAAATCCCACACCAATAGGTTTGTTTTATAAGAAGTTTCAAAAGTCTCAGCTATTTTCTTTTCCGGATAATACTTCAGAAAATAAATTTTATTTTGATATTTCCATTCATATATCCGCTTTCCATTTAGCGTCTGCATCTGTTGATAGATATGTTGTTGTTTTACCGTATCATATATTTTCAAATAGAAAGATACAATTTGTGATCGTATCTGTCCTCTTAAATATTGTTCATACGAATTTCGCAAAGGATAATCCATTTCTTCCAGATGCCAGATTTTTCTATCTGCCAAGAACTTTTTCAATTTGTTAATTCTTGAATCGCTTTTTATTCCAAGTGCATCAATTTCTGAATATAGTTCCTGCTTTTCCTTCTCAATATCTACTTCAGATTCTGTTATGTGTTCTGCCTGTTGCAATAAATATATAGGTATTTCTCACACCTCCCTACTCCAGCAGACGTTCCGCCCCATAAATAGCAGTGTGTTGTGCATAAAACTCATTACTTGCTTCTATCAGTTCATCATCCAGCCAGTCCAGATACTTTATAGTCGTATCCAAATGTTTATGCCCCAATGCCTGACTGATCATTTCCAGTTCCCATCCTGCCTGCTTTCGCATATTTGCAAAATAGTGACGTAACATGTGGGGTGTGATTTTAACTCCGGTTTTCTTTTCCATTCGGTCCAACATATCATATACACTGTCCACTCTTAATGGCTTTCCAATGTTCTCACCCATGATATTCACAAACAGGTAATCCTGATGTTGCAGGATTTTCCGATATTTTGCCAGATAATCCATGAGAAATTCAAACGTATCATTACTTATCTTGGCACTTCTGTATTCCGCATTTTTGGCTCTCGCTTCATTTTCATTATCTTCCCGGAAGCATACCCTTATCATGTGATTCCTATAATCAATATCTTTGACATATTTTACTCCCAGTAGTTCCCCAATTCTGTATCCGGTTTCTGCTAACATAAGCAGCAGAAGCTGATCTCTTCGGTTCGTACAGGCTTGTAAAATTGTAATAATCTGATTTTCTTTTGCTGTTCTCCCACGATGTTCCTCTTCCTTCAGATAGGCTTTAAAAGAATGATTCCGCAGTACCTTTTTTACTCCCACCTGATTAACCGCTATAATCTGGTTATACGATAAGGTTTTGAGACTTCCGTACTGTTCATATTCTGCCTCTATAAATAAATAGAACCTGAACACATCTTTTAAGTATGCGTTGCAGGTTCCTTCATTCGGACACTTCTTTTCTCCAGCCGTTTGCTCTGTATGGTTTCCGGCTTTAAGCCAGTATAAAAATTCCACAAAGTGTTCTGT
>OHHC01000328.1_pt1 | contig 21690 bp, 16 predicted proteins | sample 1606381 | NCBI WGS metagenome assembly OHHC01 (sample SAMEA3879581, study PRJEB24766) | human gut metagenome | biome: human-associated habitat; feature: feces | place: USA | collected 1985/1987 | reverse complement strand
GAACGATTTCATTAAAAATTCCGAGAGTTCAACTCTATCCACAAAAAACATAAAAGCATCTTTTCTGTACCCCACAGACACAAGCAATGCCGAAAGCCTTTGTTTTCAAGGGCTTTCGGTTTTTTATTTTTGTCAAAAACGAGAAAAACAAAAAGCCGCCGTTTTTCATTAGCAAATTCTCCGTCTGCTAACGGAATTTATGACTGATGTCGTCCGCCTTTCGGGCGGATTTTTTTATGTTATCCGATGCGTATTTTTATGATTGAAAAATTTAAAACGTGCAAAAATGCGCATTTACGGTTCAATAATATTGCATATTAGATAACAAAACGGGCACACTATAAGCACAAACGCTGAATTTTATTGCGCGATATTGACTGTATTTGAACGTTTTTGTATAATTAAGGCACAACAGAGATATCGGAGGTGTGAATATGCTTACAACCGACAGAAGAGCGCAGATACTTGAAATTCTGCGTCAGAACGGCTCGGTTACCGTTTCAAAGCTTGCCGAAGAATTCGAAACAAGCGAATCTACGATAAGGCGTGACCTTTTGGCTCTTTCCCAGCTCGGTAAAATAAACAAGGTTCACGGCGGAGCGACTGTTCTCGGGCAGGAATTTCTCCACAACGAGGAGGATTTCAACAAAAAATCGCTGATGAACATAAACGAAAAGGAAGAAATAGCAAAATATGCCGCATCGCAGATAAATGATGATGATTTCGTTTTTATCGACGCAGGCACAACCACCTTTCTTATGACGAAGTATATAACCTCTTCCAAAGCAACCTTTGTAACCAACGGAATCGCCCACGCAAAGGAGCTGACGGCCAATGGCTGCAAGGTTTTTGTTATCGGCGGTGAATTAAAAAGCACAACCGAGGCAATCATAGGCTTAGTAGCCGCTTCAAATCTTCAGAAATATAACTTTTCAAAAGCGTTCATCGGAACAAACGGAGTCAGCGAAAAGCAGGGCTTTACAACCCCGGACACCGAGGAGGCAATGCTGAAAGCCGTTGCCATAGAGCGAAGCTTTGTAACCTATGTGCTTTGCGACCACACAAAGTTCGGAAAAGTTTCGGCGGTATCATTTTCACCGGTTGCTGCGGCGTGTATAGTCTGCGACAAATGCGATGACGAACAGCTTAAATCAAAAACGGTAGTGAAGGAGGTAACTGCTTAATGGTTTACACCGTTACTCTGAATCCGGCTCTCGACTATGTGATGAAGCTCAAAGCTCTCAGAACCGACGACATAAACCGTACGGACGGCGAAGAAATCTATTACGGCGGAAAAGGCATCAACGTGTCGGTCATACTCACACAGCTCGGAATTCCCAACACGGCACTCGGCTTTCTCGGAGGCTTTACCGGAAAAAAGCTTGAAGAAATGCTCAAAAACGACAATATTAGTTGCGACTTTAATTATCTTAAAAACGGCGATACGAGAATAAACGTCAAAATCAAGGCCGACAAGGAAATTGATTTGAACGCCTGCGGCCCAGAAATCACAAAAGAGGATATGCAGAGCTTTTTAAGAAAGCTTGACGGCATAAAGAGCGGAGATTATCTTATCCTCGCAGGCTCTATCCCGAATACCCTCCCCGATGACATTTACGAGCAAATACTTGAGAGAGTCGGCGACAGAAATATAAACTGCGTGGTTGACGCAACGGGCGATTTGCTCAAAAACGTGCTCAAATACAAACCGTTTTTAATAAAGCCGAATCATCACGAGCTCGGCGACCTGTTCTCGGTCCAGATAAAGAGTGATGACGACATTGTGAAATATTCGAAAAAGCTTCAGGAAATGGGTGCTAAAAACGTGCTTGTTTCAATGGCAAAGGACGGCGCAATGCTTACGGACGAAAACGGATGCGTCCACAAAATAGGCAACGCAAAGGGCAAGCTCATAAACTCCGTCGGTTGCGGAGACAGTATGGTAGCAGGCTTTACGGCAGGATATATCAAGACCGCCGACTATTCCTACGCTTTAAGACTCGGCTCGGCGTGCGGAAACGCAACGGCCTTTTCCGAAAAGCTTGCAACCCGTGAAGAAATTGAACGCGTCTTTAACGCGGAGTATAAATAAGGAGGAATACTTATGAAAATCATCGACTTATTAAAAAAGGATGCGATTGCTCTTAATGTTTCTCTCACCGACAAGGAAGAGGCAATCGACAAGCTGATTTCCCTGCACGAAAAGGCAGGAAATCTTGCCGACAAGGCGGCGTACAAGGAGGCTATCCTTGCAAGAGAGGCTCAGGGCTCGACCGCAATCGGAGAAGGAATTGCCGTTCCGCACGCAAAATCGGACAGCGTAAAGACTCCAGGTCTTTCGGCGATAACGGTTCCGAACGGCGTTGATTACGGTGCTCCCGACTCCAAGCCCTCGGACATTTTGTTTATGATTGCCGCTCCCGTTGACGGAGATTTACATCTCGAAATACTCTCCCGTCTTATGGTAATGCTTATGGAACCGGAATTTTGCGCGGCTCTACGGGGCGCAAAAACGACGGACGAATTTTTAGAAATAATCGACAAAAAGGAAGCGGAGAAATACCCCGAGGAAGCGGTAAAGCCCGAAGTAAAGCCGAACGGTTACAGAATACTTGCAGTTACAGCCTGCCCGACGGGCATAGCGCATACCTATATGGCGGCAGAGGCACTTGAAAAAGCGGGCGAAAAATTAGGCTATCCGCTCAAAGCCGAAACCAACGGCTCCGGCGGTGCTAAAAACGTGCTCACAAAAAAGGAAATCGAAGAATGCGACGGAATAATCATTGCCGCAGATAAAAACGTCGAAATGGCACGTTTTGACGGCAAGCCCGTTGTAAAGACCTCGGTTTCAAACGGAATAAACAAGCCCGAAGAGCTTATCAAAAGAATCGTTGACGGAAAAGCCGCGATATATCACGCCGACGAAAGTGAAAAGCAGCCTATTGATGATGACGAAAAGGAAGGCGGCTGGCACAAACTTTATAAGCATCTCATGAACGGTGTTTCGCATATGCTCCCGTTCGTTGTCGGCGGCGGAGTTCTCATAGCTCTCGGCTTCCTGTTCGATACGCTTGCAGGCAATGCCGATGTCGGCGGAACCTTCGGCTTCACAAGTCCCGTTGCGGCAATTGTATTCTGGATAGGCAAAGCGGCATTTGCGCTTATGCTCCCCATTCTTTCGGCTTATATCGCATCGTCCGTTGCCGACAGACCGGGTCTTTTGCCCGGTATGATAGGCGGCGTATTTGCGGCAAACGGTTACACCTTCAGCTCGCTGATTGAAAACCAAAGCCTTACCGGAGACGACAAAGCGGTGTCGGGCTTTCTCGGTGCTCTGCTCGCAGGCTTCCTTGCCGGTATTATTGTAAATCTCCTCAAAAAGGCATTTTCTTGGCTTCCGAAATCAATGGACGGAATAAAGCCCGTATTTATCTATCCTCTTTTCGGCACGCTTATCATGGGCCTTCTTATGTGTCTTATAAATCCCGTTATAGGCGTTGTCAACTCCGGTCTTTCCTCGTTCCTCTCGTCGCTCGGCGATACAAGCAAAATACTCCTTTCCATAGTGCTTGCGGCAATGATGGCAACGGATATGGGCGGCCCGTTCAACAAGGCGGCTTATGTTTTCGGCACGGCTGCAATAGCTGACGGCAACACATGGATTATGGCGGCTGTTATGATAGGCGGTATGGTTCCCCCGATTGCAATCGCACTTTCAACAACCTTCAACAAGAAGAAGTGGACATCGGAAGAAATCAAATCAGGTCCCGTAAACTATCTTATGGGTCTGTGCTTCATTACGGAGGGTGCTATCCCCTACGCCGCTTCCGACCCGGTCAGAGTTATCCCCTCATGCTTAGTAGGCTCTGCTGTCGCAGGTGCTCTTACATCACTGTTCAACGTTACATGCCCCGCACCTCACGGCGGAATCTTCACATTTATAGTATGCGACCATCCGCTTCTCTATATCGTAGCCCTTATTGCAGGCTCGGTTGTCGGAGCACTGATGCTCGGTCTTCTTAAAAAGGATCGTAAAGAATCCGTATAACAAACAATCAGAAACCGTGCCGAGGAGCATCATCCTCTCGGCAGGTATCAAACATAAGGAGAATTATTATGGTACAGAAAACTTTTACAATCACTAATAAAATGGGACTTCATATGCGTCCGGCAAACACCTTTGTAACGGAAATGTCTAAATTCTCTTCGGAAGTTGACATTGTTTTCGGAGGTAAAAGGATCAACGGCAAGAGCATTATGAATATAATGGCAGGCTGCATCAAATGCGGAAGCGAAATCACCGTAGAGTGCAGCGGCGCAGACGAAAACGAAATGCTCAAAAAAGCCGAAGAGCTTATCACATCGGGCTTCGGCGAAGAATAATATTGCCGCGGCTTAATGAAAGGGTGGGTTTAATGCTTAAAGGAATCGGCGCATCTCAAGGCTTCGGAATCGGCAAGGCCGTTGTTATAAGGGACACAAACCTTGACTATTCATCCGTAAAATTTACCGATTCGGATCATCAAAAACAGCGTCTGCACTCGGCAGTCGCCGACTTTTCCGACGAAACAAAATCACTTGTGGCGGAGCTTAAAAAGGCCGCCGGAAATAAAGAGGCGGAGATACTCGAGGGACATCTTGTTATGCTTGAGGACCCGTTTATGCTCGCACAGATGGAAGAAGCAATCGACAACGGCTCTGTTGCCGAAGCGGCGGTTGACAGCATATGCACTATGTTTATCAATATGTTCTCGGGCGTTGACGACGAGCTTACGCGCCAACGCGCCTCGGATGTAAAGGATATAAGAGACAGCCTTTTGCGCATTCTTCTGGGTGTAAAAAGTGTGGATATTTCATCCGTACCGAAAGGCTCTGTTCTCATCGCCAAGGATTTCACCCCGTCCATGACGTCACAAATAAACAGGGAAAATGTTTCCGCAATTATCACCGAGGTCGGCGGCGTTACGAGTCACAGCGCAATACTTGCCCGTGCCATGGGCATACCCGCCGTTTTGTCGGTCGTCAATGCGGTTGAAAAAATCTCGGACGGCGATATGATTATTGCAGACGGCTTCAAGGGGAAAGTATTTACCGACCCCACAGAGGAAGAGCTTGAAGAATACAGAACCAAACAGGCGGCATATCTGAAGGAAAAAGAAAGCCTCAACGAATACTTCTCAAAAGAAACCGTTACAAAATCCGGCGTAAAAAAGCATGTGTACGGCAACATCGGCAAGGCTGAGGACGCACAGAACGTATTGCAAAACGGCGGCGAGGGCATAGGCCTCTTCAGGACGGAATTTCTGTTTATGGACAGAGCCTCTATTCCCACAGAGCAGGAGCAGTACGAAGCATATTCAACCGTCGCAAAGATAACGGACGGCAAAGAGGTTATCATTCGCACACTCGATATAGGCGGAGACAAAGCGATAGATTACCTTAAAATCGAAAAAGAGGACAACCCGTTTCTCGGGCACCGCGCGATAAGATACTGCCTTGACAACCCTAAAATTTTCAAAATTCAGCTTCGTGCAATTCTCCGCGCAGCGGTTTTCGGAAACATAAAGGTTATGCTTCCGCTTGTAACGACACTTGACGAGGTTCGCAGAGCAAAAGCCCTTATCGAAGAATGCAAAGATGAGCTTAAAAATGAGGGTCTTAAATTCGCCGACATTCCCGTGGGCGTTATGATAGAAACTCCGTCGGCGGCAATAATTTCCGATTTACTCGCAAAAGAGGTTGATTTCTTTTCCATCGGCACAAACGACCTGACGGGCTACACCATGGCTGTTGACAGAGGAAACGCCGCTGTTTCAAAGCTGTATGACCCGATTCAGCCTGCGGTTCTGCGCCTTATCGAAACGACGATCAAAAACGCCAAAAAGGCAGGAATCCCCGTCGGAATGTGCGGAGAAGCGGCAGCCGATACACGTCTTATTCCCTTGCTTTGCAAATGGGGGCTTGACGAATTTTCGGTAACGCCCTCTTCGATTTTGCACACAAGAAAAAGTATATGCGAATGCGAATAACAGAGAATCTCCCGCATCTTATTTTATATAATCAAGCAGCAAAGCCCTAGTGAAGCACCTCAAAACAATATAATTTGATACAGAAACGGCCAAAACCCCTCGAATATGCGTCTGCATTATCCGAGGGGTTAAGTGCATTATTATATAAAAAACCGTTTGTTTTAAGCAAAACCTACTCATAACGGGCTAATAATCAACATTATCTTGCTTTTTTGTATGCTATATGATATTATTGGTATGCATACTAATAATATTATAAACAGGTGATATATTTGCGTAGAAACAGCAGTGAAACAAAAAGAAAAATCTTAACGGCGTGCGTTCGGTTGTTTTTGGAGGAGGGCTACAAAAGCACCTCCGTCAGTCGAATAGTCGAGGAAGCAGGCGTCGCAAGGGGCAGCTATTTAAATCTGTTTCCGACCAAGGACAAAATCTTGCTGGATTTGACCGAATCGATGTTCGGCGGTCAATTTGACGTGGCAAGGAGCATTGCGGACAAAAAACTGCCGCCCGTATACGCCTATGCGGTGGAAACATCTCTTCAGCTCACGCTAACGGAGCTTAACGAGAACCTGCGAGAAATCTACATTGAAGCATATTCTCAGCCCGACACGGCGGAATTCATCTATCTGCACACCACGGCGGAATTAAAGCAGATTTTCGGAGCAAATTTCCCCGATTACAGCGAAAGCGACTTTTACGAAATGGAAATCGGCACGGCAGGACTTATGCGTAACTATATGGCTCGCAAATGTGATATTCATTTCCCGTTGGAGCGCAAGCTCAGCCGCTTTTTGACGGCATCAATGAGAGTATATCGTGTACCGGAGGAAGACCAGGCAAAGGTGCTTGCTTTTCTCGGCTCGATTGATATTCGGGAGCTTGCCGTCACGGTTATGCATAAGCTGTTTGCCATGCTTGAAATGAAATATGACTTTAAGCTGTCTACGGACGGCGAAACGGAGGAAAGAAGATGAGAACAGGGAAAAAACTGCTCACAGGTATGCTTTTGGTGCTTTTCATTATTTTTGTCGCAGGATGCGGCAAAGCGAAAAAAACCGGTGCCGTGTTGCCGGAGGTGCGCAACAGCGGCACGGCTGAAGAAGAATGGCGCGACCTTGTGGCACTTACCGAGCTGCGTGGTGCCTCCGGAGAAAACGGCAAGGACGGAATTAACGGAGTTGACGGGAAAGACGGTAAGAACGGAACAAACGGCGAGAACGGAAAAGACGGCATTGACGGAAAGAACGGTGCCGACGGAAAGAACGGTATTGACGGCAAAGACGGCGTTGACGGTAAAAACGGTGCCGACGGTAAGAACGGTATAAACGGTACCGACGGAAAAAACGGTCTTGACGGCAAAGACGGCATTAACGGAATTGACGGTGCCGACGGTAAAGACGGTATAAACGGAAAGGACGGCATAGACGGGGCCGACGGCAAGGACGGCATTAACGCCAAAAACATAGAGGTGCGGCGAACCGAAACCCACATACAGTGGCGTTACGAGGGCGACGAGTGGCAAAATCTTGTTGCGATAGCCGATATAGAGGGCCCCACCGGGCAGAACGGAACGGACGGTGCAAACGGAAAAACTCCGGAATTTCGCGTAAGCGAAAATATCCTGCAATGGCGTTATGTCGGCGACGAAATATGGCTGAACCTTTACGACCTTTCGGTTTTGAAAGGTCTTGACGGCAAGGACGGAGCCGACGGTAAGGACGGAATAAACGGACAAAACGGCTCTGACGGCAAGGACGGAAAAACACCTTTTATCGGTGAGAACGGCAACTGGTGGTTCGGAGAAATCGACACAGCCGTAAAAGCCGCAGGTGTTGACGGAGAAAAGGGAGATAAAGGAGACACCGGCGAAAAAGGCGACAAAGGAGATAAAGGTGATAAAGGCGACAAGGGTGATGCAGGTCAGAACGGCAGCTGTTCCGGATATTTTTATGCAGAAACAAGAATTCCGAGAGTATTTCTCAATAACGGCAACGCAGCTTTAAGCGTCTATGAAAAGGTAAACAGCGGAGACCTGATATCCACTTATCTTGATAAGATTACGCTCAAAAAAGGTCATGTTTACAGCGTCACCATAAGCGGCTCTCTCCAGGTGGTATCAAACGAGTCCAACAACAGCGGTAATTACTCCATCCAGATGACAGACGGCTATGACGACGACCTTTGCCGTGAGGTTACACGCATAAAACGTGACGGCAAAAAAATAGCGCAGACAAACGACCAACATTCCTTTAATTTCACCAGAATTTACGACGCCTCGGACGAGGATATAACGCTGTACTTCATGTTTGAACAGTCGGCATACAATACCCGTCTCGAGAGCTTCAAAGGCACGATCACCATCACCGCTCTTGACTGAGCCGACCTACACGAAAACGGAGGTAATAGAATATGAAAAAACGAATACTTAGTATCCTGCTCGCCTTTTGTATGATGATGAGCTTTGTACCGATGATGGCAAGCGCAATTGAGATTTACATTGACTTGACCATTGTCGGTCAGGCAAATTTAACGCTCGAGGTTGTGTCGGGCGACAGCATTGACAATATCAAGGAGAAAATTCAGGAAAAAACAGGCTTTTCTCCCGATGCGCAAAGACTGTTTTTTGGCGAAAAAGAGCTTGAGAACGGGCGCACGCTGGCAGATTACAATATTCAGAAGGAAAGCACGCTGCGCTTGTGTTTGCAAAAGACGATACAGCTCGGCACAGACGCACTAAGTAAAAATGTAAACACAGCGACCGCACCGACCGTGTATTTCGGGCAAGACCATGAAAATAATCCCGGTGCATGGCGCGTCATCGACTATGACGGAAACAGTGCAGCCGCCGCAGCCGGGAATATGACCTTACTTGCGGCAAATAACATGGGGTTGTCAAAGTTCGGTGCGAGCAACGCTTATGCGGACAGCGCGTTGAAAGAGGCAATAGACGCGCTTGCGGATAAGCTGACGGCGAAAGAAACCGATGCTGTTGAAAAACGGACCCTTGCAAGCGGAAACTACGATGAGGAAAATACCGACGGTGTAGCGGGTCCTGCGGTAAGCAATGCTGTTTTTTGGCCGCTTTCCTCAAAAGAGGCTAATGCGGTAAACAACGATTTGCGTGTCGTGGATCCCGAGCATCCGGGTTGGGCGTCAAGCTATTGGTGGCTGCGCTCCCCAGACGAAGACTATTCCACTGCCTTTGTGGCTGGTAGAGGTGAAGTCCGCTACTATGGTGGATACTCTACTTACAAGGAGTTTGGCGTTCGTCCCGCTTTCGACTTGAATTTGGACTCTGTCCTCTTTGCATCCGCCGCCGTGGGCGGCAAGCCCAACGGAGGGCTGACCCCGATTTCCGAATACGGCGGCAACGAATGGAAATTGACCCTTTTAGATAGTAGCCGCAATTTTGCCGTAACGGAAAAAGCTGTCAGCGGCGCCTCCGACGATACCGTTACGCTGCATTACACCGGGGCGACCACAGGGATAAATGAATATATCTCCGCCATCATTGCGGATAGCAGCGGCACACGGTATTACGGCAGAGTAGCACAGCCTACTGCCGCAAGCGGAACGGTTGAAATCAAAATCCCGTCTGACCTTGCGCCGGGCAGCTATACCCTGAAGGTCTTCAGCGAACAGTATAACGGCGATTATAATACCGATTATGCAAGTAATTTCACAGACATTGCGCTGACGGTGGAAAATCAGCCTGACGAGCAGTTTACCCTCACCCCCGGCGGCAGATACTATTTCGACCTGTCGGCGATGAACATTCCCGGAACGTTAAACAGCGCTCTGCCGGACGGCACACTTCATTATGTGCCTTTTACCTATGTGGGTACGGTGGAAGCCTACAAACTCACGTCTGCGATGGCGACCACCGAGGAATATGCACAGCAGAACAAATACGCTCACAGCCTGTTTGTGGCGGACTATGCCGTAACGCTTAAGGTAAACTGGAATAACTTAGATACTGCGAGTCTGATTTTCGGCAAAAATTATACCAGCGGCGGCGTGGACTATACCCTGCGCGCACCGTCTGTGGGAAGTGGGTTTACCGGTTCAGGCGATTCAGAGCGCGGTACGCCCCAAAGCAATGAGTGGGACGCAGTGCTGGACAAGAACAGCGGCTATGTCAAAAACTGGAACGACATATATTCGTGGGGGCAGGACACATCAAGTTACGAATCGTGGTATCGTGCGGTTCGCGGGTACGGTTCGGCCCGCTACTGGAGCTACTACTATGCTGCGTCCTCCGACCCGCGCGTCGGTTTCCGCCCCGTCCTTGAAGTCCTGAACTCTGACACACTGGGCTCTGACGGGATGAAGGTCGTTACCCTTGACCTGAACGGCGGCAAGCTGGGCGGCAGCTCCGAGGATATTCAGATCATCGTGAAAAACGGCAGCACATTTACCGCTCCCATGTCCGGCGGCATGACCCGCCCGGACGAAAATACAGGGAGTTTCTTTATGTGGCTTGGCAGCGACGGCAAGCTCTACGCGCCCGGTGCCATTGTTCCGGCTGAGGTGACGAAACTGACTGTGCAGTGGACAGCCCCGACCTATACCGTGACACTGCACGCGAACGGCGGCACGATCGCAGACGGGAAGGATGTCACAGGCTATACCTACGGCGTGGGCGCAACACTCCCGACAGATGTGACGCGCACCGGGTACACCTTCAAGGGCTGGTATGATAACGAAGGCTTGACCGGCGATCCTGTGACGGCAATCGGCAACACCGAAACGGGCAATAAGGAATACTGGGCGAAGTGGGAGATCAATCAATATACCATCACAGTCAAACCCGAAAACGGCAAAGCGGATATTACCATAACGCAGGACTACGGCACGGCAATTACCGCACCTGCCGACCCGACAAGAGAGGGCTACACCTTTATCGGTTGGGACAGGGAAATTCCCACGACCATGCCTGCCGAGAATATAACGCTTAAAGCACGGTGGAAAGACATTGAAAAGCCCACGGGCGAAATTATCATAGGCACAAATAAATGGCGCGAATTCTTAAACAAGCTAACCTTCGGTCTGTTCTTTAAGGATACGCAGGAGGTAACGATAAACGCTTTCGATAACAGCGGAACCGTGTTTGTCTCTTATCTGGTGACAAATCGGGACCTCTCAGAAGAGGAGCTCGGCTCTCTTGTGTACCGTGCGTATGATGAGCCGTTTTTAATAGAGCCTAACGGAGAATATATTGTTTATGTAATGCTTGTTGACGAGAGCCTTAATATAACATATCTTCGCTCCGACCGCATAACGCTCGATAATATCCGGCCTGTAATCGGCGGCATTGAAAACGGCAAGACCTACTGCGAAGCACAGACAGTTACAATTGACGAGAAGTATATAGATACAGTTACCGTAAACGGCACAAAGGTCACGCTTGATGAAAACGGCGGCTTTACTCTCTCTCCTGCGGACGGCGAACAGAAAATCATTGTCACCGATAAGGCAGGCAACACCGCCGAGATGACCGTGACGATAAACGACGGGCACACCTTCGGTGAATGGACATCGAACGGCGACGGCACGCATAGCCGTAAATGCACCGTGGACGGCTGCAAGGGTGTTGAAACAATGGCTTGCTCGGGTGGAAATGCAACCTGCGCCGAAAAAGCGGTATGCGAATACTGCGGCAAGGCTTACGGAAAGCCTGATTCAAACAATCACACCGACTTAAAGCACATCGATGCAAAGGCGGCAACTAAGACTGCCGAGGGCAATATCGAGTATTGGTACTGCGGCGGCTGTGATAAGTATTACAGCGACAAAGACGGTATAAACGAAATTAAAAAGGCCGACACGGTAACGGCTAAGCTGCCGGGCAATCCGAAGTCTCCCCGAACCGGCAATGCAAGCGACCTCGCTTTATGGATTTCCCTGCTGTTTGTCAGCGGCGGCGTAACAGGCGTCACGGCGGGCCTGCGCAAAAAGAAAAAACACAAAGTATAATTTTTTTCATTTCCCTTTTCTGCTTTTACGGCAGTAAAAAGCCTCCGTTATTAAGACGGAGGCTTTCGTTTATTGCGGCTTATGCATATTCTCGATTTTTTTAATGTATTCGGTGCTGTTCTCAAGAAATTTCCGAGTATCGAAGGACTCATTTTTAAGGCTGTTTTGAATAATAATACCATCGGAAACCATCAAAATAAGCCAAGTGAAATAGTCGGCCGAAACAACGTCTGTTCTCTCGGCGATTTTTGCCGAAATGAGCTTTTGGAATTCATCATAGCGATGAATCAGCTTAGCTCTGATTTCCTCGTCGCCGAGCAATGCCGCGTCAAAGAGGTGAAGCCTGAGCCCGGCATAGGCTATATTTCTCTCGATTACATAATTTACAAGACGGTGCGGCGAGGTATCCTTTTCCTTGTTTTCCGTCCATTGTATCAGCTCGTCCCATTGGCGCGAAAGATAGCGGTCGGTAACGGCAAAAAGAATTTCGTTTTTGCTTTTATAATAGTAATACAGCGTGCCCTTCGAAATATTCGCCTTTTCGGCTATTTTCGCGAGAGTCACCTCCGAAAAGGAATTTACCTTTAAAAGCTCCTCAGCAGTATCAAGTATGATTTCGTTTATATTTTCGGGTCTTTGAGCTGCCATAATACCCTCCTGCAAAATTTCTTAAAGTATAACACGAACAATCGGCAATGTCTACAAAACAATATTCACAAAAAAAATACATAAGAGTGATTTTTTTAGTTAAAAGTATTGACAAACGCTTTTTTCGGAATTATACTTTGCTTATGAGTCGGTCAGTTAACCGACATATTTTTTATGCACAGTCGGGCGCGTGACCGACTGCAAGGCTGATTAAAAGAGGCTTGAAGTTATGAACATATCATCAATTAACAAAAATTTGAAAAAGACTTTCGGCGGAAAATTCAGTGCTTCAAAGGAGAACGGCTCGATTTTTGTTCGAGGCAAAAGCTCCGATTGGGGCGAAATCGTCGCGGCTTGCCAAGCGGCGGCAAAAAAATTCAGCACAACGCATATTGTCAACGATATTGTTTACACGGGCGAGCAGCCCGCTCCGACGCGTCTGCCGTCTCTCAAGGATGAATTCCTCGAGGGAAGAACACCCGACGTGCTTGTTATCGGCGGCGGCATTTCAGGTGCTTCGATAGCAAGAGAGCTGACCAAGTGGAAGCTTGACGTTTTACTTGTAGACAAGGAGGCAGACCTTGCACTTCAGGCGTCGGGACGCAACGACGGCGAGGTGCACCCCGGAATCGACCTCGGCAAAGGCTCGCTCAAGCACAAGTACATTCGCCGCGCAAACCATATGTATGCAGACGTTTGCCGCGAGCTTGACGTTCCGTTTAAGCAGGTAGGTCAATATGTGCTTTTCCGCAACGCCGCGCTGAAGCCGCTTATCGGTCTGTATGCTTTTTGGCGAAAGCATCACGACGGCATAGAGGACACCGAGATAATCTCGGGCAAGGAGCTTATGCGCCGCGAGCCGAACCTCACACCGGAAACAAAATTCGCAATGTATAATCCGAGCGCAGGCTGTGTTTGCCCTTACGGACTCACCATAGCCTATGCCGAAAACGCCGTTCAAAACGGCGCGCAGGTAAGTCTTAACACCGCCGTGCTCTCCATGGAGGTGTCGGAGCATAACATCATAAGCGTTACCACCAACAGAGGCGTTATTCATCCGAAAATCGTTATCAACGCCGCAGGCGTTTTTGCCGAGGATATTGCCACCATGGCGGATGACAGATTTTTCTCGATTCATCCGCGTCGAGGAACCAACTCGATTCTTGACCAAAAAGCAGGCGCATATATGCACTCGGTAGCCTCCGTAAAGGACATAAGCGTTCACGGTAAAACCCATTCAAAGGGCGGCGGCATATTGCACACCGTCCACGATAATCTTCTCGTCGGACCCGACGCCGTAGAAACGGTTGAAAAGGAAAACACGGAAACACGTGCCGAGAGCATTAAAACCGTCTTCGACAAGCAGACTCAAACAATGCCGGCGCTGTCAAAACGTGATATAATCACTTATTTCACGGGCGTTCGCGCTCCTACCTTTGAGGAGGATTTTATACTTGAACCCGGCAGAAGAACAAGGAATTTGATTCACGTAGCCGGTATTCAATCCCCCGGACTTACAACCGCTCCCGCGGTTGCCGTCGATATGGCGGAGCTTGCGGTCGATATGCTCGGCAAGACCGAGACGGTTGAAAAAAACAACAATTACAATCCTATTCGCAAGGGCGTTCCCGTGCTTCGCGAAATGGACGACGATACAAGAGAAAAAATGATAGCCGAAAATCCCGACTACGGCGAGATTATTTGCCGCTGCGAGCAAATCAGCAAGGGCGAAATTCTCGACGCTTTGAAATCCCCGATATGCGTTCCGACGGTTGACGGTATCAAAAAGCGCATAAGACCGGGAATGGGACGTTGTCAGGGCGGCTTCTGCTCGCCGCTTGTCACCAAAATAATTGCCGAATTCCTCGGCGTTCCGCTGTATGAGGTTAAAAAGTCCTCGGCGGAAGCGGTGATAACATACGGCGAAACAAAGGTAAACGAAGGAGGCGAAGAGTGATGACGACAGGTAACTATGACGTACTCGTTGTCGGCGGCGGTCCTGCCGGACTTGCGGCGGCGATAAGCGCTCACGATAACGGTGCCAAGGTTCTCCTTCTTGAAAGAGAGGCAAGGCTCGGAGGAATACTCAAGCAGTGCATTCACGACGGTTTCGGTCTTCATCACTTCGGCGAGCAGCTCTCCGGTCCGGAATACGCCGAGCGGTTTGAGGATGAGCTGTACAAACGCAATATCGAATACAGCACCCTGACGTTTGTCACGAAAATAGACAAAAACGGCGACGGAAGCTTTTCGGTGCATACCGTCGGCAGAAGCGGCGTTTCGATATTTACGGCAAAAGCGCTTGTGCTGGCTACGGGCTGCCGCGAGCGTACCGCCAAGCAGGTATTTATTCACGGTACGCGTCCTGCAGGCGTTTTCACGGCCGGAACCGCACAGCATTTTACAAATCTGCTCGGGCTTATGCCCGCCAAAAAATGCGTAATTCTCGGCTCGGGAGATATAGGACTTATCATGGCGCGCCGGCTTACGCTTGAGGGCGCAAAGGTTCTCGGCGTTTATGAGGCAAAGCCTACGCCGTCGGGACTTACGAGAAACCTGCATCAATGCCTGCACGATTATGACATTCCGCTACACCTGTCGCACACCGTCACTCGCGTGTTCGGAGTTGACAGGCTCGAAGCAGTTGAGATTTCAAAGGTTGACGAAAATATGGCTCCGATACCCGGTACACAGAGCCGCGTCGAATGTGACACGCTGATTCTCTCGGTCGGATTGATTCCCGAAAACGAGCTCGCCGAGTCCGTCGGAGTAAAGCTTGACCCACGCACAAAGGGTCCCGTATGCGACGGTCAGTGTATGACGAGCATCGACGGCGTATTCAGCTGCGGAAACGCTTTGCACGTCAACGATTTGGTTGACTTTGTTTCGCAGAACGCCGAGCAGGCGGGAAAATCAGCCGCTGCTTATTCGGGCAGAGAAAGACGGCTTATTGAGATAACCCCGGGCGACGGCTTATTGTACGCAGTGCCGCAAAGGCTCAATCTCAACGAGGATAACAGTAAAACAGACCTGTATTTCCGCGTCCGCGAGGAGGAGAACAACTGTGTGCTTCATATTTACGCGGGCGGTAAGGAAATATTTAAAAAGCGTTACGCATTTATGCGTCCGCCCGAAATGGAAAATCTCACGATTGATTTCAGCGCATGCGAATTAAACGAAAACAGCCGAGTGGAGCTTCGGCTGGAAAGACTCGGTAAAGGAGACGGTGTAAAATGACAAAAGAATTGGTTTGCATCGTTTGTCCCCGTTCGTGCAGAATGACGATTATATCAGACGGCGACGAGCTCGTTGTGACCGGCAACACCTGCAAAAGGGGCAAAGAATTCGCCGTAAGCGAAATGACCGACCCGCGTCGTACCGTTTGCACAACGGTGCGCACCGCCTTCCCTTCGGTACCGGTTCTGCCCGTTCGCGTATCGGGGCCGATTCCCAAAAACAGAATTTTCGACCTGATGCACGAGGTAAACCGTATCACCGTTTCAAAACGACTCGGACGAGAGGAAGTCGTTGTACCGAATATTCTCAATCTCGGCGTGGATTTGATTGCAACAAGCAATATCCTGAAGGACGAGAATAAGCAACCTTAAAAAAGAAAGAGGGGAAAATCTTTAATGGAACAGTCACTTGTGCTGACTTTTGACGTCGGCACGCAGAGTGCAAGATGCTTGCTTGTCAATGAGAGTGGAGACTTTGAGGATAAGGAGCAGCAAAAATACAAGGTTCCTTATTTATCAAAACAGCCCGGATGGGCAGAACAGACCCCGGATTTTTATTTTAACATTATAGCCGAAATGTCAAAAAAGGTTATCGAGAGAAATGCCGATAAGCTTGACCGCATAACAGCCGTATGCCTTACCTGCATACGTGACACGGTGCTTTGCCTCGACAAGGACAAACGTCCGCTTCGCGACATAATATTATGGCTCGACGAGCGTGAGGCCGACGAGGACGGACAGATTCCGGCAGCAAAACACGCATTGTTTTCGCTTGTGGGAATGGGAGAATCGGTAGATATGATTTACCGGGCCTCTACCGGCAACTGGATTATGCAAAACGAGCCCGAAATATGGGCCAAAACAGACAAATACGTTATGCTGCCGTCATATCTCAACTATCTTTTGACGGGCGAGCTTAAGGATTCCGTGGCAAATATGATAGGTCACGTACCGTTTGATTACAAAAACCGCCGTTGGATGAAACCCGGTGCTCTCACGCGCTGCGTGTGCAATGTTCCGTCCGAAAAGCTCTGTGAGCTTGTTCCGTCGGGCGAGGTTATAGGTAAAATCACGGAAGAGGCCTCAAAAAAGACGGGTATCCCAATGGGACTTCCGCTTATAGCAACCGGCTCCGACAAGGGCTGTGAAACCATCGGTATGTCCGTTGTAAAATCAAACCGGGCAGCAATTTCCTTCGGCACGACCTCAACCTTACAGATGGCGGTTAAAAAATATTTTGAACCGCAGCCTTATATGCCGGCTTATCCGGCTGTTCCGAACGATATGTTCAATCCCGAATTCGAGGTCTATCGCGGATTTTGGATGATTTCGTGGTTTATAGAGCAGTTTGCCGCGAAGGATAAGGTTGACGCCGCCGAGGAGGGCGTTTGCATAGAGCGTTATCTTGACGATAAAATCAAGGATATTGAGGCCGGCTCCGGCGGACTTATTTTACAGCCGTTTTGGACTCCGGGCATCACGAACCCGAACGCGAGCGGCGCAATTATAGGCTTTTCGGATTTCCATACGCGTTATCATTTGTATCGTGCCATAATAGAGGGCATCTGCTTAGAGCTGTACCACGGGCTCGTTAAAATGCAAAAACGCTCAAGCGTCACGGTAGATGAGCTTTTTGCCGGCGGAGGCGGCTCCAGCAGCCCGGTCGTATGTCAAATTGCCGCAGATGTGTTCGGCTTGCCCGTACACCGTATTCAGACTCACGAGGCGAGCGCAGTCGGCTGTGCCATGGTCGCGTTTATTTCACAGGGCGTTTACGGTAGCTATGAGGACGCCATAGAGCATATGGTACATAAAAAAGACGTATTTATTCCGAACGAGGAAAACCACCGAACCTATATGAAAATTTACGGCAAGGCATATTCTCACCTTGCCTCAAGATTAAAGCCAATAGAAAAATACCTACATCATTTTCAAACAGGAGGACACTGATAATGAGTACAAAACCGTATAAGGGCTTTGAGCCTAAATGGATGCTTCAGAGAGCACCTGAGAACAGCTATCGTTCAATTTTCCGCTGGGGCGACCCCGACTTCTTCAAATATCCGAAGGAGAGCCTTTACAAATATGTTAAAAAACGCTGCAATCTCAAGGACGAGGAGTTTATGCAGTATAATGACGATTTGGGTCTTGACCCCGTAAATCTCGGCGAAGAGCACGCTCCGAAGATTGACAAAAAGCACGTAAAGGCCATTGCCGCAATAGTCGGCGAAAAGAACGTCTCACAGAGCGACTACGACCGTCTCGCCGTTTCCTACGGACAGACAATGTACGATCTTCTCAGAATGCGTCACCGTCGTTTTGACTCTCTTCCCGACCTCGTTGTTTTCCCGGAGACAAGCGAGCAGATTGAGAAAATCGTAGCCTACGTCACAAAGAATAAAATACCGCTCTATGTTTACGGCGGCGGCTCGTCGGTTACAAGAGGCGTTGAGCCCATTAACGGCGGTGTTTCTCTTGATATGCGCCGCAACTTCAACAAGGTCATTAAATTCAATGAGACCGACCAGACCATTACCGTTCAGGCAGGTATGTCCGGACCAAAGCTCGAGGAAACGCTTCAAAACGCTCAGAGCCTTTTCGGCGCAAAGCGTCCGTACACCTGCGGCCACTTCCCGCAGTCGTTTGAATATTCCTCCGTCGGCGGTTGGACCGTCACACGCGGTGCCGGTCAGAACAGCACCTATTACGGCACCATAGCCGATATAGTTGTTTCGCAGAAATACGCCACACCGATAGGTAAAATCGAGACAAGTCACTATCCGAGAGAGGCAACGGGACCGAATCTCAATCAGGTCATGATGGGCGGCGAGGGCACCTTCGGCGTTCTTACCGAGGTCACGCTCAAGTTTTTCCGCTGGATGCCCGAAAACAGAAAACGCTTTTCCTATATGTTCAAGGACTGGCCGACAGCTATGCGCGCCGCTCGTGAAATGATGCAGTGCGAGTGCGGCTTCTCCTCTGTTTTCCGTCTTTCAGACCCGGAGGAAACTTCATTAATGCTCCATCTTTACAACGTTGACGAAACGCCGCTTGAGCCTCTTCTTGATAAATTGGGCTACAAGGACTTTGAGCGCTGTCTCTTCCTCGGATTTACAGACGGCGAAAAGGGCTTCTCAAGAAACGTTGCGCATAACATAATGAAAATTGCCGTTAAGCACGGCGGTATCCCGATGACCGGCTACGTATGCAAGGGCTGGGAAAAGGGCCGCTTCAACGACCCGTATCTCCGCGATACACTCATGGATTTCGGCTTTATGATCGATACGCTTGAGTGCACGGTCAACTGGTCAAATATGGCTCGTGTTCACCGTGAGGTTCGTGAGGTTTGCCATAAGCTTCCGAACACAATCGTTACAACTCATATGTCGCATTGCTATCCGCAGGGCGCCAACCTCTACTTCATCTTTATGACTAAAATGCAGGACGAAGAGGAGTTCCGTGCTTATCACGCAACAATTCTCGACGCCATACAGAAGAGCGGAGCTGCCATCAGCCACCACCACGGTATCGGAAAGATGTTTGCCCCGTGGCTTGAGGGCTACCTCGGCGAAAAGGAATACGGCATAATCCGCACGCTTAAAAACTATTTTGACCCCGATTACCTTATGAATCCGGGCGGAACCATAGGCCTTGACCTTAAGCCCGAGGACAAAAAGTATTTACGTGAGCATACCGAGTATGTTGACGAACTCAAGGACTGAATAGGCTTTGAAGCGCGGCTCAAAGCCGTAACATCAAGCATAAGCACATAAAATCAAGGCTTTCGTTTCAGGTGAAACGAAAGCCTTTTTATTGCCGATCACAGAAAAGCTTACTTTTTGTATAAGCTTTCGGCATTTGCGGCTGTTGACTGTTTGCCGTCGTAATTATATAATAATTTATAACATAATTTCGCCGCATATGTAATATGCCGCACAAGCAAAGAGGTTCATCATGACAGATAAAAGCTATTCCATTATTTTCAGCAGCCCGACAGGCAACACGAGGCTGCTCGCCGACGCCATTCGCGACGCGCTGCCGGAGGAAAACTGCAATTATTTCGGAGTGTGCGAAAACGCCGATACACAATCCGACATTTTATTTATAGGCTTTTGGACGGATAAGGGAACCGCCGACAAGGCGACCTTGGATTTGCTCGAAAAGCTGAAAAATAAAAGGATTTTTCTTTTCGGAACGGCGGGCTTCGGCGGAGACGAGGAGTACTTCAAAAAAATCCTCGCAAATACAAAAAAGAGCATTAGCGGCAGCAACATCACAGTCGGTGAGTATATGTGTCAGGGAAAAATGCCGCAAACGGTCAGGGAGCGCTATATCAAAATGAAAAGCCTGCCGAATCCCGCGCCGAATCTCGATATGCTGATTGAAAACTTTGACCGTGCTCTGTCTCATCCCGACGAAAACGATTTGAAAAGGCTGAGGCTCTCCGTGGAAAAGCTGTAATAAGAAGCGACAGCATAAACGATCCTGTTAAGCTGTGCCGCGTATCATATTACTATTGATTTATTGTAAAAATAATGATAAAATATTCAGCGTAGCACGTAAGCAGGTGTAGTTTAATGGCAGAACATCAGCTTCCCAAGCTGAATACGGGGGTTCGATTCCCCTCACCTGCTCCAAAAGATAAAATCGTCGCACCAATGTGACGTCAATGATTAAATCAATCTGAAAAGATTGATTTTTTTTGTGCGTTATTACAAAGAAAAAGGAAGGAATGATATAAATGAATAATTTAAACAACAATGCAGAGGATAGATTTGTTGTGTCAGATAAAGATATTAAATGGGGTATAAATGGGCAACAGAAAACGGAAGAGGAAATTAATAGGTACATGGCAGAAAAACGAAAAAAATTACAAGAAGTTTCTCTTGATAAATATATGATAATAGGTAGTGTTGTCGAAATTCAGGGAAATTTTGATAAACTAATGATAATCGGGTATAAAGTCAAAGATAGAGATGGGAAAATTATGGATTATATGGCTTGCAAATATCCGAATGGTGCAACAGATTCATTAACGTTTTTTAATCATAATGATATAAAAAAAATATATTTTGTTGGATTTACTACTGAATATGGTAATGAATATAAAAGCAATTTAGATAATAAAAACGAGGAAAAATGAAGGCTCGTATAATAGTTGGGTGCTGTTGTTGGAGATGTAATTGATTCGGTGTTACTGACTATGATGAAAATGGTAAAGAGGTTCTTAAATAGATTTGAAAATAATGAAACATTTACTTGTGCATTTTTAACATCTTGTTATACTGGAATGAGAACTGGAGAGGTATTTGCATTAACTTGGGATATATTGATTTAGACAATGGAACAATATCAATCAAACATAATGTTTATGATAAACCTAAAGACGAATAGCAAGACATTAATTAATTGAGAGTTTATATACTCCCATAATATTGGTTTATTTTGTCGTGTAAATAATCAATATTATTTTTAGTAATTTTCTTAAAAGCTTTATTTATTTCATCAATCATATAATTCATAGCTATATTTTGAGCTTGTTCAATAACTTCTTTTGTTCGTAAACGTGTATAGTTAAGGCTCCAAAAACGGCAAGTATCCTTTGATACTTGCCGTTTCTTTACTTTTCGCATTTTACTCTCGTCTCGCTTTTCTTTCGTCTACCCGTCGTCCGCTCACTTCATTATTCGCTGTTCACTTTTCTCTCTTCGCTCAACCTCTCCTCTCTTGCAGAGGAAGGTGAGCCTCGTCAAGGCAAGCCGGAGGGATTCTGCCTCCCTTGTAAAGGGAGGTGGGCC